>Ga0209187_1000347_pt1 | contig 87927 bp, 69 predicted proteins | sample BantaG_FD_187430 | JGI IMG/M metagenome (GOLD analysis project Ga0209187, IMG submission 187430) | Marine algal microbial communities from Bantry Bay, Ireland - BantryBay_4 metaG (SPAdes) (version 2) | ecosystem: Host-associated > Algae > Red algae > Unclassified | place: Bantry Bay, Ireland...
TTGAAACCGTTTTTATGTCCAACATTAATGATTGGAAAAAGAAGAATAAATCTGATAATCAGGCAATTAAACGAAAAGAGTTCTTTAAAAGGTAGGAATACTTTTTCAAGTTTTGAGACACCTACCTCGTAGGTGTTTGGTTTGGTAAAAACATTGCAACGGACAGCGGGGAGACTACAAACTTGGAAATGATACTCGCCGTCCTTAAAAAGGTTTAAAGTTGAAGTTTGAAAATTGAAAGCAGCTCCACCAATCAAATTTAGGACAGGTAAAAAAATCAACCGAATGTCAGATCATATGAGTTATAAATTATGAGTTATGAATTATGAATTTGCATATAACCACCCATAATTGACTACGAATTATTTAACCAAATTGTCAGACGGTACAAATTACGAATTTAATTAATGTGAATTATACAGATCATTTATTCGCTTTTATTTTTACCGAATCGTAAAAATTTTCGTATTTAAACATGAGAGACTTTAGATAACAAAACAACCATATCACACAACACATATAATTTTTTGAACAATTAAAATATTATGAGAAATACCGTACTAACCTTTATTTTCCTTATTCTGAATCTATGCATTATCAATGCGCAATCAATTGATGCTAGGCTTGTACCTAGTGAACCTTCTAGTGCTACGCCCGATCTATATTGCGTGAATATTGAACTTATGGGAGTTGGTGGTGCCGATTATATTGGAGGTTCAAGTATATTTGTGAGCTTTGACCCTGATGTCGTTTCTTTTTCTGGCTATACAGAATACGATAGTACTGGGGAAAATATTAATGTCTTTCAGACAACTGGCTCCTATACTTCTATCAACTTTGACAATGACCAAACGACTTTGCATCCAGATTGCTCTATCTTTAATCTGACTCCTTACACGCCTCATAATTATGATGCTGGAATTAATGGAGAAATATTAATCACGACTTTTCTGAATCAAAAAACGATTGTCGGAGCAGATGGAACGGAGATTATTTTTGCTTGCCCAAGCATTCAAGATACTTGGGTAGAAATGGCAAATGTTTGTTTTGAAGTACTTGACAAAGATGCAAACCCCGATATTCAATTTATTGGCGATCAAAATAGCTTTCCAGATTCATATGGCACCAACTTTAATTCTGATACCAATGAACCAAGCGATAAATACAACAACGGTACTTTAACAGGATGGACCACTACTTACAATCAATACTTTACAACTACAAGCGCAGCTCCTGAAAATGACGAGTGTTCAGCGGCAACTTCGCTGTCTTTGCCTTCTGCTGGAAATGCAGTTGCATACAATGGTCCTTTTACAAATGTTGATGCGACTGTTTCTGCAAATGATCCTGTCGATCAGATACCATGTGATATTTCTTGTTTTAATGAACAAGAATTTGGAATGCCGCCTTGTGTCAATGGAAATGTTTGGTTCACACTTTTAGGAGATGGCAATACTTACCACGTTTACACCAATAAAAATTGCGGTGCATTTACATTATCTGACGGCGACTACATCGACAACGGCGATACTCAGATGGCTATATTTACAGGCTCTTGTGATGGTCTATCTATTATTGGTTGCAATGAAGATGATGACATCCTTGCAAACTCTACTGATTTCTTAGCTGGGCTTAATATTCAGACAACTGCTGGTGTTACTTATTACGTTATGATTGACGGACTAAATGCATTAGAAGGGTTAGCAATGGGTCAATTTTGTATAAATATTGAAGAAGTAGGTGGTGCTGGTGATCCTGAAGGCTGCACAGATCCTTGTGCTAGTAATTTCGATGCCAATGCCGTTATAGACAATGGAAGCTGTGAACCATACAGTACTGAATGCGATTCTGATCCTTGTACCAATGACGGTTTGTATGTTTGGAATCAAGGAGCTTGTGAATGTCAGTTATCAGAAATTACTATTATTGGATGTACTGTTCCAACGGCTTGTAATTACAATCCAGGTGCCAACTGCGAAGATGGTAGTTGTGATCTTGGAATTACTAACTGCCCTGATCCTTGTGATGCAATTGCAGGTTGCACAGACAACACAGCTTGCAACTATAATCCAGCGGCTAATTGCGATGATGGCACCTGTGAAGATCCACAAAATTGTTCTGTGGATTTGAGCTTAACTAAATCCATCTCACAAGTTGATGCGACTCCAATCATTGGGTCGCAAGTTACTTATACCATTGCCATCACCAATGAAGGCACTGCGGATGCAACAGGTGTTATTGTTCAAGATATTCTTCCTGAACAACTGACTTTCTTCTCTTCTCAAGCTACTTCTGGAGTATACATTCCTAGTTCTTCTAATTGGACTATTGGAAACATAGATTTTAGTGAGACATACACTTTAAGCATTGTAGCTACAATAAATGCCATTGGAAACATCACGAATGTTGCACAAGTAATTGCTTGTAATGAAACAGATTTAGATTCTACTCCAGGCAATGACACAGGCACTCAGTCAGAAGACGATGAAGCCGCAATAAGTTTTACTGCGGTAGAAGACGTTCAGCAAGATGTATTGGGATGTATGGACAACACTGCTTGTAATTTCAATGCAGAGGCAACAGTAGATGATGGTACTTGCGTTGCTCCAATAACTTATTATGAAGATTTAGACGGTGACGGATTGGGAGATCAAGCAGTCACTGAGCTTGCTTGTTCTCAACCAGATGGTTATGTTATTGATTTTGATCCTGGTTCTGGAATCAATGATTTGGAAAACACTATTGGTCAAATGACACTAGCTCCAAATCCCGCTTCAGATTTCATTTTCATACAATTTGAAAATACCGTAACAGATCAATTGAACTTGAGCATTTATGACATCAGTTCTAAAATGATTCACAAAGACGTGATCGAAGGAAACAACTCTTACAAATTAAATGTAGAAAACTTTGCAACAGGAACCTATTTTGTTGTTTTAAACAATGGTTCTAAAAGTGCTTCTTACAAATTTATTGTGGAGTAATAGAATTAAATAGTACTACAGGAAAATATATGAATGCAGTTTGTACAACACAAACAAAAAAGCATGTCATCCCAGAATTTTCAAAGCGAAGCGGCGAAAATATCTGGGATCTCACAAATATTTAGAACAACCCATAGTTTTTTCCGCAGTCTACTTCTAATAAATCTTTTTTTTAAATTTGGGACGGCGAGTATCATCTTTGATCAAGTAGTCTCCCCGCTGTCCGTTGCAATGCATTTATGTGTGCCTTCATATGGTAACAGCAAGGATTGCCCCTACAAGGCACACATAAATGCATTTCCACTCGCATCGGGCGTAGTTTCGCGAGTTTGGGTGCGTTGTCGGGAGGTTTGTCCTCCGCGCTTCCCTTGCTCTTGCATTTATACACAAATCTTGTCGAATAAATCATTCGTAACCAAGATTTAAATCTTGTGCCTCTTTTGCTAAAATATCAAGATTCTTTCTTCTAGATTTTTCAAATTTTGATTTATAGGATAATAAATCATTTAGCTTAACTCTGCGATGACTTCCTACTTTTGTATGCGGGATTTCTCCTTTTTCGAGTAGTTTAACAACATGCGGTCTTGAAACATTCAATATTTCAGCAGCTTGTTGTGTGCTAATTTCCGAATCAGAAGGTATCAAAGTCATTGATTTGCCTTCCGCCATATTACTTAATATTGATTTCAGAAGTAAAAAAGCATTGAACGGTATCTCTAATACATCTTCTGATTCCTGGAGACGCATTTTTACAGTCTTTTTCTTGTTTTCTATGACCTTTTTTTCACTTTTTTCCAAGAATTCAACCGATGTTATAGCAATTTCTTGGTCTGACTTTGTGGTTTTTCCTATTAATGGACTCATTTTTTTCAATATTTCATGTAATATACAAACGAAATAATCGAAATAAAAGTTTCTTAGGTATTGGTTTTTTATTGATCCTACCCAGCCCCACCAATCAGCAACACCTCCACTTCGTCGCCAGTTATTACGAAATAATAAAATGATTGGCTTTCGGAACAACCTACATCCTCCACAACAAAACTATTAAATGCAGTTAGCATAAACATGCAATTGTGATTTTCTACCTTAATTTTTGATCGTTCTGCAATTTTTGATGACAGCTCTTTTCCTATAAATGTAATCGACAATTTATCCATACATTCTTCGCTGTCTGTATATTCTTCAGGTGCTTTGTTGAAATGATATTCTTTCGAAAATGCATTTTCGATTCTAAAAACATTTATATCTATATCACCAAAAAATTCAACTAGATTCTTTTGATTTAAATTTGGAAAGGCTTCTAAAGGCACAGCCTCCATTTTACCATACCAACGATGAACACTCTGGTAAAAAGATTTTAGCGTTTTATATTCTCGAAGTTTTAACACATCTTCATGTGTACAATCCGTTTCGACTGCTTCACTAATAAGCATGGTTTTCTCTAATTTTTGCTCTACCCTATTTTCGCTTGATGCCAAACTACAAGCAGTAAAGGTAAGTATCCAATAAAAAAATAAAATGCTATAATGTTTCATAATTTAATGCTATAATGTTTTAACGAAAAATGTAAGAATCAATGTTGCTAAGTTAAGCAAATTTCTCTAGGTCAAATCATCGAAACCTAACTCCCCTGCTACCTATTTCCCATTTGAAACCTGAATATTATGTGTATATCTTGAAATGCAGTATCTTTACGGTTATTTGAGGAGATCATTCCATGTTATAAGCAAACTAAAAAATGCAAAATATGTTTAAAGAAGGAGACTTTATAAAGGTAAAACCAAATACAACACTAGAATCAGGAGAAATAGTAAACAACTGGGCAGGAAAAGTTCAAGAAGTTAATGGAGATGCAAAATGTTGTTTAATAAAATTTGATGCTCAAACGATTGACTCTCTTGATGATTCTTTTTTACAAGGAAGTATAGATGAAGGGGCAGAGCCTTTTGAATATGTGTTTGAGTTTAACGATCTTGAATTGAGTGAAAGAAGGGATACTGATATACTAGTGATGAAAGCATTAGATCGGTTAGCTTCAAGAGTAAATGCATTGGAAGGAGGTGATGGGGAAGAACAAGAGTTCCTTAAAAGAGAATGGATTGAAGAATTTGAAAACTCAGCGTTTTTCGATTCTTTAAACGAAGTTCAAAAAGAACATTCAGACTTTGTATTGAGCACATTTATGGAGTTTATCCACAATTACGAGTACGTTCTACCAAAAGATTGGGAACCAACACATGTGGAAAGCGTCTGCCTTGATGTTGTTCCTAGAAAAATTACATCTCATGAAGAGTTATTTGAAAACTATGGAGACATCTTGATACCATATTTGAGGTTTTTAGGACAAAAGAATTATATTGCTAATTCAAATTCTTTAATTCAAACTGTAGAAAAAATTAAATCGCAAATACCAATTGAAGCGCAAAATTCAAATAATTGGGGTATGGCAAAATCAATGATAATGTCAGCACAACAACAAGGGTTTGACATGACTGAACAAGAAGACATTGATAGGTTCATGATGCTTCAACAACTAAATGCATTAAATGAACTAAATAAGCGCGATGAAAAGAATAAACCAATTTCAAGAGGAACTCTTTCAAAAGAAGACCCTTTCAAAGAAATAGGAAGAAATCAAAAAGTTACTGTTAAATATAATGATGGAAAAGTTTTAAAGGATGTAAAGTTCAAAAAAGTAGAGTCAGATTTGAGAAATGGAATTTGTGAAATAATATAAAAACACCATCTCATAATATGTCCGAGTAATTTATTTTGTTCTTCGTGGTTAAGTTCGGTTTGTTGTTTTTATTTCTGTGCTTATTACAAAGTTTCCAGCCAATAAAACCACGACCTCCCCTTGCCCCTCCAGGGGAGGGGAATTGATTTGTGCTTCGTGGTTAAGTTCGGTTTATTGTTTTAATTTCTGTACTTATTACAAAGTTTCCAGCCAATAAAACCACAACCTCCCCTAGCCCCTCCACTGAGGGGAATTGTTTTGTGCTTCGTGGTTAAGTTCGGTTTGTTGTTTTTATTTCTGTGCTTATTACAAAGTTTCCAGCCAATAAAACCACGACCTCCCCTTGCCCCTCCACTGAGGGGAATTGATTTGTGCTTCGTGGTTAAGTTCGGTTTGTTGTTTTTATTTCTGTGCTTATTACAAAATTTCCAGCCAATAAAACCACAACCTCCCCTAGCCCCTCCACTGAGGGGAATTGTTTTGTGCTTCGTGGTTAAGTTCGGTTTGTTGTTTTTATTTCTGTACTTATTACAAAATTTCCAGCCAATAAAACCACAAAACTAATAAACCAGACAAAACAATTCCCCTCCGAGGAGGGGCCAGGGGAGGTCTAACGACAACACAAAATTAAAAAAAACAAAAACATGGCAAACCTAATAAAACTAAATAATTTTGTTGAAGGGGATGCGGTTTTGCCTTCTACTAGTCACTATGGTTTTGTGCTTTGTGGCTGGGCTTAATTGGTCATATCTAGTTCTATACATTGGAGCATTGAAGCATTAAATCATTGAAGCATTATTTTTTAGCAAGGGAAGCGCGGAGGATGAACATACCGACGGAGAACCTAAATTTGCGAAAATACGCCCGATGCGAGTGGAAATGTCTGGAATGAATTGGAACAGATGATTGGGGAAAAATTCCCCACACAGCAATCCGTAAAGACGCGATTCATCGCGTCTCCCCAAACACCCAAAACCCGTTCCAATTCATTCCAGACATTGCAGCGGGCAGCGGGGAGACTACGAATTTGGAAATGATCCTCGCCGTCCTAAAAATTAGATAAACCTAAACTGAAATTGGATACCCCAAATTTTGCTTTTGGGTAATAAAACATCTTAATATTGACTATATTGGTAAAAAATTCTTTATCTATGTCCAATACTCCCCAAGAAGCCCTCAAAAAAATCCAACAAGCTGCTAAAAACAAAGCTTCAATTCTTAATTTAAGGTCTTTAAAATTAAAAGAAATTCCACCAGAATTGATTCTTTTAAAAGACCATCTAAAGGAACTTTATTTGAACAACAACAACATTGAGGAAATTCAAAGTTTAGAAGAACTTATTAATCTTTCTAAGCTTTATTTGCAAAACAACAACATTGAGGAAATTCAAAATTTAGACGAACTTAATAATCTTTCTACACTTTATTTGCACAACAACAAAATTGAGAAAATTCAAAATTTAGAAGAACTTATTAATCTTTCTACACTTTATTTGCACAACAACAAAATTGAGAAAATTCAAAATTTAGATAAGCTTAACAAGCTTTCTAAACTTTCTTTGCACAACAACAAAATTGAGAAAATTATAAATTTAGATAAGCTTAATAAGCTTTCTATACTTTATTTGGGCAACAACAACATTGAGAAAATTCAAAACTTAGAAACGCTTAATAAGCTTTCTGAACTTTATTTGCACAACAACAACATTGAGAAAATTCAAAATTTAGAAGAGCTTTATGAACTTTCTAAACTTTCTTTGTACAACAACAAAATCAAGGATATTAAAAGTCTATTTTTTTTACTAGAAAATAACTGGAAGATTGATTTAACAAAAAAATATTCGTTTGAATTAAAAACTAAGGAAATTGGATTACATAATAATCCTTTAAACAATGAATTGGTCACAGCTATTGAGCAAGGCAATGAAGCAATATTCCGATATTATCAACAGTTGGAACTGGGAAAAGCTTATATTCGAGAGATTAAAATTGTTTTAGTGGGAGATGCAGAGCAGGGCAAAACTTCGCTACTCAGAAGATTAGAGGATATAAACCAAAAGCTTCCCGAAGCTGAAGATCGTACTTTGGGTATTGAAATTTCTCAACTGCCTTTATGGAAAGATGGAGAAGAAATTATCGGACATTTTTGGGATTTTGGCGGACAAGTTTTGTTTGATGCCTCTCACCGTTTATTTTATTCAGATGATTGTTTGTATATTTTGGTAACCTCCAATGCCAAACAAAAGAAAGATGCTACTATTAAAAATTGGATCACCAATATTGAAATGTATGGTGGTCAAAGTCCTATTCAAATTGTCAATAATGAATTTTTTGATTTTACCGATGTACTATACGACATTGGCGAGTTTAAAAAAGACGAGTGTTATAATATCCGAGAAGAGTTTGCTTTGAATCTTAAAAAGTTGGAAGAAAAGGATACGGAGGAATTAGCAAAATTAAAAGAAGCCATCACATATGAAGTGCAAAAATTACCTATTCTAAAAAATCCTGTTCCAAAAAATTGGAAACTCGTTCGAGACTGTATTATTGTATTGAAAGAAAAGCAAGCATTTTTATCCTTTACCGATTTACATCAAATGATAAACGACATTTTGCCCAATCGTTTAGATGTTGAAGATCTCTGTATTCAGTTTCACAAGCGAGGATTTTTACTTTGGTATAAAGGCATTCCGCATTTAGAAGATAAAGTATTTATCAATCCCGACTGGGCGATTAAAGCCATCAATTATTTGCTTAAAGATATGCGTTTGAAATCGAAACAAGGAATGTTTACTCGTTCAATGGCACAAGAGATTTGGCAAGAGATTGATGATTCTTATACAGAAATGACAGATACACTCATTGAGTTGATGAAGGCATTTCGTTTGGCTTTTCCCAAAGGCAATACAGCTCATACGTATATCATTCCTTCTCGTTTGAGCAATCAACAGCCACAAGCCCTATTGGACTGGGAACCGACTGAAAAGGTTAAGTTGGTCTATGAGTATCCTTATCTTCCCAAAGGAATGGTCAATCAACTGACTTGTTTGTTATATGATAAACTAAAAGATCATGAAAGTGTTTGGAATGGAGGCTTTATGTTGGTGTATCAATCGGCTTGCGCTTTGATCAAAGAGGAAGAAGATAAACTGACTATAACTGTTGAAGGCAAAAATCGCCAACCACTTATCGCCATTATTCAAGATAAAATCAATTTGACACATCAAATGTATAAAGGCATACGGGAAAAGCAACATTATGAGGTTTTCATTCAATGCCCCTATGATATTTGTTTAACTAAAAAAGAACCGCAAACTTTCAAATATAAAAATTTGATGGAATGGTATCAAGAAAATCCTACAAGAGATGTGACATGCAATGCTAGTCAAAAATCATTTCCAATCTTAAAGGTTTTCAATGAAATCGGTATTGAAGTTCCTCTCAATCTAGGTAAAAGATTAGAAAGAGAAAGTCCTCCTCCACATTTGCCAACACAGTCAAATTCACCCAATCCAACTTTACCTAATCCCAAATGGCATCAAGCTTGGTGGCTTAAAACGGCAGGTGCATTTATTTCAAGCCTTTCTATCTTCTATTATTTATTATTTCACTATCTGCCTAATTTTAAATTTCCCATTTGGGCTTCATTATTATTAGCTGGAGTTATAGCTTATTTGGTACACATCAGTAACCCCAAAAATATCTATCGTAATTATGCTGCTTTGTTTGCGACGGCTGCACTAACACCTAGCCTGTTTTCTTTTATTCAATTTCAATACAAAAAAACTACTAAGATTGAAACATTTCAGTTTCAACTTGGTGGACAAGAGATTGCCCTGACCACTGTATTTGTAGCAGCTGCTTTGGTTTGTTTAGGTTTCCATTTTTTGAACAATCGCAAAAATTAGCAGATTTTATTCAGACATTGTAACATTGTAACATTGTAACATTCAAGCATTTAGACATTCAAGCATTCAAGCATTCAGACATTCAAGCATTCAGGCATTCAAGCATTATTCACTCGTATAAGTAGATTCATTAACACCCGCAAAAATACCCAAACCATTTTCCACATTTGAATAAACAAACACAGGCTCTGCTAAGAAATTATCTTGGAGGTAATCTTGTCTGATTCTCGTAAGTTCATATCTATAAAAATCTTCAGAAATGCTTTTCAAATAAAATATATGCTTTACATTTGTTAAATTATCATTATTATTACCCAAATAAATATGGTCAGCATATAAACGCAAATTATGAACATCAATCTCTGCGTCTTCTTCAGAAAAAATAGGTAAATCTGGCTCCAACTCCAAGTCCAATTCTTCAGCAACTGCACTTTCACCACGCACTACTTGAAAGTAAACATGATTTAAATAGGTTCTTTCTACCGTATCTAATTCATACTCTCCCGTTGTTTCATTATAAACTGATTCTGCATAAGCATCATCTGTATATTCAGTAAACCAATCTATACCATAATAATTAATTTCATCAGCTGGATCGTCAATGTCAATGTAAACTGAACCTGACAAATAGGTATTCCCTCCATTATTATTTGTCACTGGCTTTAAACTTGAAAAGTCTATTTCTTTTATTTCAATATATTTAGGCACAGAAGTTTCAGCTGAAACATCGTTATAACCTTCGTAGCCAGTTTTCAAAGTATAAGAAGCTCCTTCTTCAGCCAATACACTAGACGTATAAATGCTTCTTTTAATAGTAGACACTTCATTTTCATTCGTATAATAATTATATACTGAATCCTCTAAAACGGTCTCTTGTAAATGCTCTACAAAGTCATCCCCTTTATACAATTCTATTACAGCATTTTGTATATACCGATCTTGAATGTTTTCCCCTACGGATTCTGACCGAGCCAATATCACTTTAATAGGCTCGTCTGTTGTTATCAGAGAATTTATCACCAATCTTTTGTCGAAGTCACCCACGTCTATATCTATTTGTTTAGTACATCCAACAAATACTAAAAAAACTAATAAAAAAGATATAACTATATATATTCTTGAAAACATCTTCGATCTATTTTTAAAATTTAAAAGCATAACTAATATTTGGCAATATTGGGAACAAACTAACTTGCTCATAAACTTGTTTTGATGATTGTGTTTCATAATCATAATCTGTACTCTCCAATATCAAAAATGGATTTCTTCGATTGTATACATTGTATGCGCCAAAAGTCCAAATGCCTTCTCCCCATTTTGGTTTTGTTTTTCTATTAAATGCAATATCCACTCTATGATAACTCGCCATTCGATAATCATTTTTTTCACCATAAGTAGTGATATCTCCTTGGTTTCCCGAATATGGATCAAATTGATTGAAATTTACCATCTCTTCAAACTCAAACTCATTGTATTCATCATAATTCGCACGTGGCAATGATACTGCATTTCCTGTTCCATAAACACATACCATACCTACATCCCATTTATCATTTATCTGATGTGTTAAAGCTAAGCTAATGTCATGCCTTCTGTCATATCTATAAGGATAAGTATTGCCATTATTGATCTCTCTAAAAGTTCTGTCTGTTTTTGACAATGTATAACCTAGCCAACCCGTTGTCTTACCAGTTTTCTTTTGTAAAAATACTTCTGCTCCGTAAGATTTACCATCTCCTACAGTCACTGCGTTTTCCCAAGAACCACTTAACAACACAAAACTATTTCCTTCTTTATAAGAAATCAAATCTTTCATCTCTTTATAGTATCCCTCCACACTTATTTCTAATCCTTCAGAGATTGTATAAGCAGCTCCCAATGCCGCCTGCCAGGATCTTTGCGGACCAATTTGTTTGGTGGGCGGAACCCATAAATCTGTCGGAAGTGAAATATTAGAACTTGTCAATAAATGCAGATATTGGGTCATATTCGCATAGGAGGCTTTTACAGACCAAGCATCCGAAATTAAATAACGCAAAGATAAGCGCGGTTGTAATGACCAATAAGTCGTATCTTGAACATTAAAAATAGAACCATGCAGACCGATATTTGCTTTTAATTTTGGAGTCAATTTTATATCGTCTTCTATATACAAATAAGCTTCAGTTGCATTTACATTTCCATCGGTGAATGAAGTATCACTCAACACTTCATCAATCGTCTCTTCTTTGAATGAAAGAACTCCTGGGCTGAATTTATGATAAGTAAAATTACCACCAAATTTTATATATTGATTCGGTTTCGGAATGTAATCAAAATCCAATTTCACCCCATAATCTTTTATTCCAGATAAATATTGAAGCCTATTTTTATCATCATAGCTAAAAGTATCAATTCTATCTATCTCTGGCTGCTCATAAACATCAAAGGATTTATCTTTAAAATCTATGTCAACATCAAAATCATAATTGGAATAAATCAAACTCGTATTGGAAAATAATTTCTGGCTAAATTGGTGATTCCATCGCAAGGTGCTTATAAAATTACCCCACCCTAAACCAAAACTTATGTCTTCACTTCTGTCCCTTATTATATCTCCATTTGGTTTTGTTTCTTTTCTATAGTCCGAATTTTCTACAAAAGCTTGATCTTTTCCTGTATACGCACTTAAATAAAGTCGATCTTTTTCAGAAAATTTATGATTGATTTTTGCATTAAAATCTTGCAAAAAATACCCACCATCTCCACTTGATGAAGCCTCTCGTTGATTGCCATTTGGCAGCAATCTATTATCATCATAGTTTGCCTCTTTTCTAATAAAAGGTCTGGATAAAATATCAATATAAGATCGTCTTCCAGATAAAATAAATGCAGTCTTATCCTTGATAATCGGACCTTCTACCGTCAATTTTGAAGAGATAATACTGATAGAACCTGAGCCATGAATTTCTTTCGTATTCCCTTCTTTCATACTAATATTTACAACTGAAGACAAACGCCCTCCATACCGTGCAGGAAAACCGCCTTTTATCAATTCAACATTTTTAACGGCATCCGCGTTAAACACAGAAAACATACCCAATAAATGCGAGGCATTGTAAACTGGTACACCATCCAACAAAATCAAATTTTGATCGGGTCCACCTCCACGAACATAAATACCAGAACCGCCTTCAGTCCCTGATTGTACACCTGGCAACAATTGAATGGCTTTCATAATATCCACCTCACCCAAAAAAGCGGGCAAAGCTTTTATCTGAGAAATGGGAATATCAATCTTACTCATTTGAGTATTTTCTTGAATCTTCTCCACTTTATTCGCAACAACTTCCACCTCTTTCAAGGTCAATGAAGGCTTTAAATTGATGTTCAAAGTCTGATCTGAAGAAAGATCAATCGTCCTAATCTCTGGTTGATAACCAATATATGTAAACTGAAATTCGTAAGTCCCTTTTGGAAGTGTCACACTATAAAACCCATATGTATTAGAAAGGGTTCCAGCTGTTTCGGATGGAATAAATACCGTTGCACCAATTAATTTCTCTCCCGTTTCATCGTCTTCCATATATCCACTCACCGTAAAATTCTGAGCATAACTAGACAAGGAAATAAAGACCAATAATAAAAATATTTTCTGCATATAAGGTCATAAGGTTTTAGATGGTATATCTACGCTACAAGACAAATTTTATTGCCTAAGTACAAGACTACTTTATTACGCTTATGGTTGCCTGCGAAAAAAATGCTTCAATGTTACAATGCTTTAATGCTTCAATAAAAAGAGCAAAACATTGAAATGTTTCAACATTGAGTCTACTCCAAAAAGAGATAATTTTCACAAAATGGAATTTTTTAGATGAGGTTTACATTTTTTGAGATTCGTTGATGCCTGATTATCAGTGAATTGAGAAAGGTGCAAGGATCGCTAAAAAAAACATTTTTGATTTTTTATCTTTCTGGAGTGGACTCAACATTAAAGCATTCAAGTTTTATTCTCATTCTATTCATCGCATCTAAAATATCAACAGCAGATAGTTCAAAATCCTTTATTGGTTTTCCTTCTACACTCCAGGCAAATTGCCTCCACAATGCTAAAATATATACACCTCCTTCCGAAAACTGAATTCTTTGGAAGAGCGATTTAGTATATGCAAGATAAGCAACATCTCTTATGTTCAATTCATCATCTGCTATATCTTTGCACTGTGAAGTAGATAATTCGATTCCATAAAAAAGTGCCAGTTCCTTTACAATTTCAAGTCGCTTTTCTGCTGCTATTTCTCTATCAAAATTTTTAGGAGATATCGACTTTAAATGCGACAAATTCACAAATTGCATACAAATATCACAATTGCATTCATTTCGATTATTAATTCTTTCAGGTTCTTCTGTTAAGATAAATGAAGTTGTAAGATAAGAAGCAAAATAATTACTAAAGCCTTGAAGTTCATCTTTATTTGGAAGAATAGATGTAGGTAAGTAATCATAATAATCATTTATCCAACTAAAAAATACTTCAGCAGAACCTTCATCATCATGAATTCTAGAAAAAGTAAATTCATTTTTGTCAATTTTATCAGTTACATACATCAAAAATGCATATCCCAATTTCTGTATCTCAACCGCCTTGACAACATCTTCCCTATTAAACATTCTATTTTTCGTTTTAAATTAACATATTGAAGCATTTAGGCATCAATGCTGTTTAGTTAAGAATTTCAATACTTTTGAAGGTGGAAGGTGGAAAGTGGAAAACGCTGAAACATTAAGTTATTCAAACACCAATGATGCGATAATGCTTGAACGTTTTCAACATTCAACTTTCAACTTTCAAACATTATTTAACCCTATTAAACCGCATCGCCTTCAACATCCAATCAGGCAAAGGCTTTTCTGGATCTCTATTTTTTAAATTTTTATACCAACCGATTTTTTTCAAGATAGGTAGTTTATGAGTCTCAACAAATTCAATCAAAGCACCATCAGGATCTTCAATATAAGAAAACCTTCCAGCCGCTTCTCCCATATCAAAACTATTCGCACTGTCCACCGTAAACGGATGCCCCAATTCTTCACAAGTCGCTTTCAAGTCATCCATTCCATTCATATCAAAACACAAATGAATAAAACCCAAATCTCCCCAAAATCTATTTTTGAATATTGGAGATGGCTGTCTTTCTTTTACCTGCACCAATTCTATCTCGCTGCTTCCTAGCATCCTACTAAATGCACCACTTCTTGCCTTAGAATGTCTTAACAAAACCCTTCTAAAATAAAAATTTCCACCAGGAAGCGATTTAAAGTCAGCGAAATTACCTTCTGAATCGTAAACCTTCTCATCATAGCCCAAAATCCGCCTGTAAAACTCCAAAGATTTATCCATATCCGTAACGCCAATGATCATTCCATAAGTACTACCCGTTCCCATTTTCAAATCTGTAAACCAATCATTGCTCTCCACCAACTGAAAATAATTTCCATAAGGATCAGAAACAAAAAAAGTCTCTTTTCCCGCAGGATCTTTTGCCAACAATCCCACCACATCTAATTTTTGATCAATGTATTTTTCATAAGTCTCTCGAACATTTTTGCATTTGATTTTAGCAGCATAAAAACCCAAATCTCCCAACTGAATATCAAACTTCGAAGGCTGGGGAACTCTTGAGGTATATTGCCAGATTTCAAATCCACCACCACCTTGCAAATTTATCGCAAGAATAGCATGCCTTTTATGAGGTTTTCCACCCGTATAAGGCAACATCAAATTTGCCTCCGCTGCTTCATCAAACACAGGAATATCTGTTCCAAATGCCTTCCGATACCAAGCAAAAGCCTCATGCACATTCGGAATTCCAATACCAACTTGTTGTATACCACTTATATTATAAGACATTCTAGTTTAGTTTTACTTTTAGTGTAACCTACCTATTTCGTCATTCCCAATACCTATTTCGTCATTCCCAACTTGATTGGGAATCTATACCCAGCAACAAAGAATTCCATATCAAGTACGGAATGAAGTGTTAGTTATAATCAATACTCCTCACGTCGCACTAACCTTAGGAACCAACCATCTAAACAAAGCTGGAGTGTAACGTTTTATCCTCACAAATACTTTTTCTAAAAAACTTCCAATGACAACTTCCTTTTTATCTTTTTCAATTGCCCGCATAATTTGCTCTGCACAAGCCTCCACAGAAATCCCTTTCTCCTGACCTGGATCTAATTTCCCCCACTCACCACCATCTTTGGTCAAGGCATTTTTAGAAATATCTGTTTTGATTCTCCCTGGACAAATCATTGTTACAAAAATCGAGTCCTCTAAATGCTCAAATTGCAATGATTCAAAATAACCATGCAAAGCATGCTTGGATGCCGCATAAGCCGTTCGCAACGGAAAGCCAAACTTACCCGTCAAGCTACTAGTTACTGCAATATTTCCACCTCCTTGAGCAACCATCTTTTTCAACACCAATTTTGTCAAAGCAATTGTACCAAAAAAGTTCACTTCCATTATCCGACGATCAACCGATATATCCGCCTCCATTCCTTCCGCTCTCTGACTAATTCCACCATTGTTAAACAGTAGATCAATGCGCTCCAAACCATTTATCAATTCAGTGATTTTTGATACATCTTTCATCTCCTCTAAATCCAATGGAAAAATGATCGCTTTGGCTCCAATTTCTTCGACAGCCTTCTTGGTTTCCTGCAATTTATCCACATTTCTAGCAGACAGAATCAGCTTTGCCGCTCCTTGCTTCGCAAAAGAAATGGCAGATGCTTTTCCGATCCCTGCGGAAGCTCCTGTAATCCAAACTGTTTTATTTTTAAACTTCAATATCTAGCATCAATTGGTTATTAGACTTATTCGGCGGTCATATTGGTGAAAAAATTGAGCTATTTTCAACCACAAGCATCCTTTTTGAGGGAACATAGCCTTAGCTACGTGACCGAAAAAAAGATGCTTGTGGGAAGGAAAGAGCCAATTTTCACCCGATATGACCGTCGAACAAATCTACTGGTAAAGATATGTAATAACCTTAAAACTCCGCCCCCTGTCGCAACATTTCTCCAAAAACTTCCTCCTGTACATCTTCCATCTTTTGGATTTTTATATGACGCATTGATTTTCCTGTTCCTTCTAAAAGATTTTCTGGATCAGCTATTTTCTCAAAATTCATAAAACCCAAATTGACGTATTTTTTGGTGCTTTTTAAATAACAAAATCCCTTTTCCGTTTCATAAACAGGTTGGCTCCATTTAAAATGCTCCGTCGCATTGGGAACAGATTTTTCTATCAAAGCTCGCAAAGTCGCAAGAATTTCTTTTTGCTCTTCCACTGCATCTGCAATGTAAGCATCAACTTCTTTGTTTTTGGTCATTATAGTAACTTTATTTTTTTGGCAAACAACTCCACATCATCAATATGAAATACTTTTTAAATTTCAACCACTTCAAAATCTGGCAAAATACACATGTTGAAAAATTTAGTGGTGGTCGTGTCTGAAATAGGATCATCAAAGTAAAATTTCGCTAAATTCAATTCACGGTTAAATTTGCAATTTTCAAATTCGTAAAAATTTTCGTGCAAACCAATCCTTACAGCTTCATCATTTTTCAATTTAAAAATGTGATAATCTAATCTTTTACTTTTTTTAATTGGAAAAGCAATCAAAGTTTTGTCATATATTTTCGTTTTCAAAATAATTTGACTGGTATCTTGCAATTGCATTTGTTTCAATTGATCCGCTAGTAATTCATCAAATCTTCCATCAATCAATTCCTTTTCAGAGTAGTTTGCTTTATCAAACGTTTCTCCTAATGCCTTCGTTAATTCTGTATTCTCTATTGTGCTATTATTACAAGCGACAATGAAAATCAACGTCATTAATATTAGTATAAGCTTTTGTAACATTGTAAATAGTTATTATTGTTAGCGATAATTAAAACATTTCCAGAGGCAGTGGGTACCTTGCACATATCCTTGACATCCATCGGCAAATATAAACCAGCCTCTTTCATAGAGACTGCCTCTACTTTAAAATTGCCTTTGTTGATAAGTACCTGACCAATTCCACTATCATAGCGAGGTGTTTCTACTTCGGTTTCATAAAGATTGCCCGCAATCAACAAATCGGGCAGTTTATCTTTATTGAAATCAAATATCTTACAGGAATTGATTGGGGCTAATTGAGCGATATTGGGAAGAAGATGTTTTTTGAAACGATAATTTCCTAAATTTTCTATCAAGTAACTTTCTAAGGTGACAATATTTAAACTCACACTTTTTTCAATTTTTTCTTCAGGAAAAATTTCCTCTAATCCAGCCAAGGCAAAGCTATTGTAAGTCGGAAACTTATTGGCAATAAAAGGCATTTGTTCGGAAGAACATTGTCGTCCACGCACAGGAACCCGTTTAGTCCCATCGTAGGTACTCAATACAATATCATTGGTTCCATTGTTATCAAAATCAGTTGCATTTATATGTAATGGTTTTTGAACAGAAGCTTTAAACTTGGAGTTTTTACCCATATTGCCAACCAATAAATCAAGGTCGCCGTCTTGGTCAAAATCTACGGGTGTTACCGATTGCCACCAACCTGTTAATGTTGTAAGCGACTGGTCTTTAAAATCAAGTTGACCATTTTGATTTTCAAAAATTTGGATACCCGTCCATTCCCCAACAAGAACTAAATCATCATCTTGGTCTTGGTCAATATCCATCCAAATTGCATCCGTCAACATACCCGCTTTTTGTAGCTTTTCTCCACCTATTTCCAATGTCGTATCTTCGAACTTTCCATCCACATTAATAAGTAAATAGCTGCCAGGTGATTGAGGATACTGTTGAGGAACATGCCGCCCTGCAACAAATAAGTCTAAGTCCCCATCTTTATCAAAATCATTGGCAACAACTTTAGAACCACTACTACGAATAATAGGCAAGCGTTCTTTAGTAACGTCTCTAAATCCATTTCCTTCATTCAAATATAATCTATCTTGAAAAGCATCAACTGTTTTGGTACTTCCACCACTCACAACATATAAGTCATCATCGCCGTCATTGTCCACATCAAAAAAGACACTTCCCATATCTTCAAATTCAACTTGGGTTTGCCACGGCAGCCCTTCTGTTTTATAAAAAACCCCATCCTTTTGCACCAAAAGTTGTCCTGTTTGTCCTTTAGCTCCCCCAATAAAAAAGTCCATTTCTCCATCACCATTAGGATCACCAACCGACAGATATGGTCCTAACTGTGACATTCGATGTGGCAATAGGACTTCTTGTTCAAAGTCATTGAAGGTGTCTTCAATATGCCGAAAATCCAAATTGTGTTGAACGCCTTTGATGTTGGAAAATAAGGTCGGAACATTTTTTTGGATACCTACATCATTCCATTTTTTAGCATCTTTAAAATCGACATTTAGTAGTTGATTGCTTGTTACATTTTGAAGTTTAGAGATGCGTTCATTCCCTTCAATTGTATGCCATACGACTTCTAAACTATCCAAAGTCTTTACATTTCCTAATCCAAAAATTAGATGCTCCATCAAGCAACTCGACTGATAACCTGCGACAGAATGCCATTCTTTAAACCAAACCTTGTCATCTTTATATAAACGCACTTGAGCATTGATTGCCTCTTTAGGATAGTTTTTGCCATTTTTGCTTAATCTTACTTTCAAATAAAATTTATTGCCTTTTTCGATGGCGTTGTTTTTGTATAAATGTGCTTTTTCATCCACATTATTGACCACTAAATCCATATCGCCATCTAAGTCAAAATCAGCATAAATCGCTCCATTAGAAAAAGTCTCTTGATCAAGTCCCCATTCATCATGAACTTTAGAAAATGTCAGGTCTCCATTATTTTTAAATAAGAAATTTTTGGTTTTTTTAGAAGGAGTTTTTTGTAAATGTTCAAAGAAAGTTTGTTCATCAGCCTTTTGTTCTTCTAAAACCAACAGCTCATTTCTCCAATCGTTGTGTTTTGTATCTCTTTTAAAACCATTGGTTACATACAAATCATTGTAGCCATCTAAATCAAAATCATTAAGCAGTGCCGCCCAACTCCATTCACTTTTCGCAATTCCTGAAAACAGGCCAATATCTCTAAAAAAGCCATGTTGATTGTTTAATTGTAAGGAGTTGAACATATACTGATGCTGATATTGCTTGTTATTGACCAAGTAATAAAACTTGGTGACATCCATAGACGACATCAAGGTTTTGGAACGATAATGCCCCACAGGAGACATATCTAAAACCACTAAATCAGCAAAGCCATCCAAATTAATATCTTCAAAGTCGCATCCCATCGAAAAGAAAGGCGTATGACGTGTTCTCAACTTTATCTCATCTTTGAACGTCCCATTTTTTTGATTGATGTACAAATTATCGGGAATGTGATAGTCATTGGCAACATAAATATCGGTCCATCCATCCTCATTAAAATCTTTGGTAATAACACCCAATCCATACCCCAACTTCAACACACCAGCCTGTTCTGTTATATCTTCAAAACGACCTCCCGTATTTTTATAAAAATGACAACTTTGACTATGGAAACTTGGAAGATGAGCATACGTTTCATTTTTCAGACTTTCTTCCATTCGATCATAATCACTAATTGCCAACTTATGGAACTGACTACTATTGATAACAAATAAATCCAAATCTCCATCTTTGTCATAATCAAAAAAGGAAGCCATATTACTTCCCGCATCATCATCAATACCATAACTTGCTGCTTCTTCAGTAAAACCACCTTTACCATCATTTACCAATAACTGATTCTTCCTTTTTCCTTTTGAAAAGTCAGGTCCTGAATTGCAGATATAAATATCCAACCATCCATCCTCATTGATATCCACGATACTTGCCCCTTTTGACCAACGATTTTGCTTTTCCAAAATAGCTATTTCTGCTTTTTGAAATTGCCAATCTCCCTGATTCCAATACAATTCGCTAGGCACTTGATTCCCTGTTAGAAAAATATCGGGCAAACCATCATTATTAAAATCTGCTACTGCCACTCCTCCTCCTCCGTAAAAGGCATCATATTTTAAAACATTATTTTGTGGTGTTTCAGTGATTGTATTTTGGAAAGAAATTCCAGTCTGTTTTTTCAATGTAAACTGTTTTCCATTAAAAGTAGGAGGCAATTTTACATCTTGTTCAAAATTACAAGCCCAAAAAGTCATTAAGCCCATCCATCCAATAAAAACTAGTATTTTTCTTATCATGCTTCTCATTTTTTAGAGCGAATAGACATTACTTTGTCGTCATGGAAAATTCCGCTGTCCGTTCTCATTGCTGAAATTCGACTTAAATACAAAGAACTTTGAAAGTGCCTTGTATCTGTGCTTGGCTGCATTCAGCAATACCACTGATATCAGAGCTAGTTGGTTTTGGACACAACTTCTTAGTAACCATTCCTAAGCCTGATACTTATTAAAAGCTCAATTAGAATTACTAAAAAATATATCAATGTAATAGTATAAATAATTTTTGTATCTAAAATTACCAAAAAGATTTCTTTCTTGCTGTATTAGTTATGTAAAAAGTGATAAAATGTCAATTATAACCATATATATATATATATATATATATATATCCATCCAGCCATCTTCATTAATATCTATGAGTCTACTCCAAAAAGAGATAATTTTCACAAAATGGAATTTTTTAGATGAGGTTTGTATTTTTCGAGATTCGTTGATGCCTGAGCATCAGGGAATTGAGAAAGATGCAAAGATCGCTAAAAAAACATTTTTGATTTTTTTTCTTTCTGGAGTGGACTCATCTATTGGTATTGCTCCTATTGACCAAAACTTATCCTTTTCACCAAATACCTTTGGGCTTTCCTTAAATTTTAAGTTATCCTGATTTATAAAGAGCTTATTATCAACTTGATTACCATTTAGAATAATATCTACCAAATAATCATACTCTGATGTTGCTACTCTCATCTTCAATAATACTATTAATATAAATCTCTCCCTAAACTTTGTTTATCAAACAAATACATATCTTTATTATTAGCAATTTTCTTTTCATTAGACCATCCGCAAGAATACATGGTATTGTCATGTAGAGTTGTCAAATCAAACACAATAATATACGAATAAAATTCTTTTGACATTCTTTCAATCATATTAATGACTTTTGATTATTCTTTTGTAAATTTAACATATAATATGTAAAACTAATGTAAAGTTTCTATACAGTGTTTTTATTCTAGTTCCGCAAAATATTCTTTACCCCAAAATATTTAAATAGATATATAAACATGGTGTATATATCTATTTAAAATTTAATCAAATCATAAATGCAATTTGATTAACAAGATAGGTATGAATTCTTGAAAGACAACTAGAATTATGTTAGCATATTTTATTTGAAAATTATTAAATCAAAAAATACAATTTGATTAACAGGATAGGTATGAATTCTTGAAAGATAACTAGAATTATGTTAGCATATTTTATTTGAAAATTATTAAAATCAAAAAATACAATTTGATTAATAGGATAGGTATGAATTCTTGAAAGATAACTAGAATTATATTAGCATATTTTATTTGAAAACTATTAAAATCAAAAAATACAATTTGATTAATAAGATAGGTATCAATTCTTGAAAGATAACTAGAATTATATTAACATATTTTATTTGAAAATTATTAAAATCAAAAAATATAATTTGATTAATAGGATAGGTATGAATTCTTGAAAGATAACTAGAATTATGTTAGCATATTTTATTTGAAAACTATTAAAATCAAAAAATACAATTTGATTAATAGGATAGGTATGATTTCTTTAAAAGAAAACTAAATATATAAATTATAATGAAGAAACTTTTAAACAAAATATTAGTATTTGCCATACTAATTTCCTTTCAACATCTTGCATTCGGGCAATGCGAAAGTAATTTAGCTGAAACCTGCTGTTCTTCAGTTGATGGTGTGGCTTTTACAACCATGAATGTAAACCCATCATCCTGCCTAGTAAATATTAGTAATTCAGCTGCTTATATTGTCTTCAACGTGGCAGAAGGAGGTGGTATTGATGCGCTGGTAGATGGTGATGCTAATAGTGGTTATTTTGATGTCGCAATATTCAATATTCCGCCTGGAACGACACCCTGTGATATTACAGCAGATGATCAAATTACTTGCTCTTTCGCACCTGCAGCTGGTGGTTGCACCTCGTGGGGAACTGCAGCGGCGGGTTGTAGTAGTAATTTTCCTGCCATCCCAGTAACATCCTGTGATAGAATATTAGTATTGGTTGAAAACTTTAGTTTAGCTAGCACTACTTTTGACATTGTCATTAACAATACAGATGATAATGGAGGTCATGTTGGTCCACCTGAAGCGGATATTCCAGATGCTGCATCATGTACAAGTGCTGGAGCTTTCCAGCTAAACAATATGAGTGATGTTGCTGGTCCAAATGCCCAAGATGGTGGAGTAGATATTCCTGGTGCAATTCCTGCTGAAACAGGAGTAGATGCCGATGCTTGTCCAAATGCTGCTGGTGGAACATATACTGCTACTTGTGGAGCTTGTATCTCTGCAACAGGGGTATTTGATCCAACTGTAGCTGGTGCTGGAACACATACCATTACTTACGAACACTACACTACCGCAGATCAAGGAACTATGGGAAACTGTTGTTATGCAGTGGATGAATCTACGATACTTGTGGATGCTGATCCTGACCCACAAGTTACTTGTCCTGCTGCTGATGTATGTTCAAATGCTGGCTTAGTTGATTTAGTATACGCTGATAATAATGCTGCTCTGGCAACCAATGGTGCACCTACTCTTGCAATTACAGGTAGTGGTGCTGCTTTTGTAGATGCCAATAATATGTTTGATCCAGTAGCAGCAGGTCCTGGTACTTACACTATTACTTATACACTAACTTCTGTAAATGGACTTTGTGAAGATTTTATTACTTGTACTATTACAGTTATCTCTTGTACAGACTGCCCAGACATTGCCCCAGCTATCACAGCACAAGCCGTTTGTTCGGGTGGTGAGCCTGATTTTGCAACTGCTGAAACTGAAGTCAATGCAACAGGCAATAACCAAGGAGCTTATACTTACTTTACAGATGCAGGTTTTGCAACTCCCTATGCTGGTCCTCTAACGAATACGACTTGTATGCCAATGGATGTTACAATCTTTGGACGTTTACAATGTACAGACCCTGCTGCTGCTGGTACTGCTGATGAGTTTGACGACTTTAGTTTTGTCGTAACAGTTTATCCTGATCCAGCCAATTTTGTCATCAATGTCACGCCAAGTACGGGTTGTGGTGTTGCGCCTGTTATCACTGATAGCACATGCCCAACTATTTCTTCCGAAGGGTGGATGGCTGCTGGTCCAATAGATGGTTGTTCAACAGACTGTCCACTGACCAATGATCCTGTGAATGATACGTATGAATGGGTACAAACACCTCCTGCATTTGCTGCAACTGCTCCTACTGGATGCGTATATCCCGATGATAGTGGCAATGAAATGGTTATGGGATGCGATGATGTTGCTTGTCTAGGTCCTTGTGGTAATATAGCCATTACAGACCCTTGTGATTGTAATGATGACCAATCTGCCAATGGTGCAGGGGATGGAACTTTCACTGAAACGGTTACGGTTACAGCCAATTCAGGATTAATGTTAGAAATTGGTTCTGCCAGTACTTTGGTAGGAACGACTTTAAATGTAGGAGACCCTATCCCTGAAACACCTCCTGGTTCTGGAACTTATGAAATTACGTTTACACACACCGATGGAGTAGGCTATGTCATTTTTGTCGTAGATGATTTGGGAAATGACTTACTAGATAGTAATCTTGACCCATTGATGGAAAGCAATACTTGCGTTTACCCTGTCATTAGCTTTGCAGGAACGGCTGCTTTGTATTGTACAAATGAAGAAGGAATTGCCGATTTAGGGGCTTTAGTAAGCACCGTATCTCCTACAGGAGCATCTGGTACAACCGTTGTAGAAATCGACAATACAGTCGCTGTAGGTCTTGACCCATCGACTTTAGCAGCAGGTACACATACCATTGACATTACTTTCACAGGAACTTTTGTCGATGACCAATGGGATGGCACCACACCTGCTTTTCCAGGCTGTGAAACGACCTTACAAGCAACTTTTGATATTGGACAAGCACCAGAAGCTTTCTTTGATTGTCCTATTGATCCACCTCTTTGTGATGGAAATGTACCCTTAAACCCAGTAGATAATAACAATGCTGCTGGTGCGGTAGGTGTATGGTCAGGCACAGGTGCTGCGGGTGTAGTCAATGATGAATTGGACCCTTTATTGTTGTTAGAAGGAACTTATACATTGACCTATACTCTAACAACCCCAGAAGGTTGTGAAAATTCCTATGAATGCACTTTTAACATTATCAATACTTGTGCGGCTGATGGTGGTAGATTCTAAAGTATAAAATATATCATTTGGTTTTGAAACTCTCTATTCAATTCGTTGGATAGGGAGTTTCTTTTTATTAGCCCAAATAGTGATGGGTTTAAATATGGTTATTAAATTAGGACGGCGAGGATCATCTCTGTTTGAAGTCGTCCCCCCGCTGTCCGCTGCAATGCTTTTACACGTGGTTTAAGACTTTAAATCATTGCTCGTCTTTGTCTGCACGTGTAAAAACATTTCCACTCGCATCGGGCGTAGTTTCGAATATCTAGCCCCTCCGTCGCCATTTCGGCCTCCGCGCTTCCCACCGCACGGCTGATTTAGACATGTGAGCTGCTATGGCTTATCAAATTTACTTTTTCTACAAACAACTCGACATCATCTACATAAAGAGCAATGGATTTAAACTCCTTTTTGATGCCATAGATTTTGTATAAAATTTGTTTTTCGTTTAAATGGAGAATTAAATTGTGTGGGTCCAAAAGATCAACAGCTGATAAACTGGTGAAATTTTTATCTTCAGGCAAAGTTTTTTTTGATTGTTCAATATGATCCATTTAGTGAAATGGAATTTCAGCTTGGCAGAAAAAACCATATTTTAAATTTAAAATTTCCTTTTCATAATCAAAGCTTATCAATCGTTTGTTCATTGATCTTAACAAAGCAAAGATTTGAAGACATGTATACAGCCCCAAAAAAGTAAGTACCCAAGCAGCACTTGCATTCCATTTTTCTACTAAAATATGTACAATTCCAGTTTCGACAATTACCAATCCAAGAAACACAGACAAAGTTGTCTTTATATCATTCTTTTTAAAATAGTTAAATTCATTTTCATTTGGAGCAATTACTTTATTCGCGAAAAATGAATAGTAAATAACGCCAATTTCGGTCGCCAACAACTTCCCAACACGACCAGGCATAACTTTTGAACAAGCCAAAGTCAATGCATCGTAAAAATCTCCTTGCTTCTGATTGGAGTTTCGCATTGCCTTCCTTATCGACCAAGCCTGAAAAGCCAGAAATGAAAACAAACCCAATTCGACGATTGGCACCGCAAACATTTTCACCTGATTCAAAAATCCTTGCTGTTCAACGGGAATCACAAAACTAGCGATGATGACTCCAATAATAAATAAAGAGACAACCGTATATTTTGGAACATCCGTCTTGCGAATCAATAAGAAATATAAAAAAGGGATGGTAACTAAGAAATCTAAAGTAAAAGCTATAGATAATGTACTTGGAGAACTATGCAGTAAAAATGATTTTGCCAAAAGAATTAGAATTACCAACAACAAAAGCGGCACACCAAATATAAAAACCTTGCTTGATAATTGTTTAGTCATCCTCGATTGTTAACGCTTTGCTATTTTATTAGTAAAACGAAATAAATAACTAGCCCCAATTTGTCATCATCTTTTTCCGATTTCTATCGTCAAAAAAGTAACCTGGTTCGACATTCGATAGCCCTGCTACCGAGCGTCGGACCGACTTGACTTTTTTCCCATTGTAAATCGAAAAAAACTAATAACAAATTTTGGAGCTACTTATTTATTTCATTTCACTTACCCTTCAAATATAAAACAAATTTTGATAGATTTTAGTTTGGATTCCCACAGCCATTCTCACATTGGTAGAAAGGGAAGCGCGGAGGACGAACTTGCCGACAGAGACAGCTCAATATGCGTAAATACGCCCGATATGGGTGGAAATGTATTTGTGCGTGTTACGAAACCCCTTGCAGTTACCTCTACTTTACAAGCACACATAAATACATTGCAGCAGGCAGACACCACTCAGATGGCGATTACCCTAATGGATTCAAACACATTCAACCACTAAAACTGTATACAAATGCAGATATTACCAATCATATAAAAAACAGTGATCATTCGCTAAATGTTTTGTGGGATGATTTCATAGTATATAAAAATAAGGAGACTTTTTAGTTTCATTTACAACATTACTCCTCTTTTAAAAATTCAAGAAGTTTTTTTATATCTTGCCTGTTGTCCCAAAACCCTGTTATAATAATTTTCGGTTTATCGACCTTGTAAAAGATAGAGTAATGCCCCATAGAAATTACAATTGTATCCTTAAAATCAGTTCTCTTTCCCATTTCAGGATGTGTTTTTAGTAATTCAGTTCGTTCTCTTATTGATAAATTTAATTTCCGAGAATAAGTGGTGCTTTTATTTCGTTTATTCCAATAATCAAAAATATGATCTCGTTGTTGTTTTGCCGTTTGTGTCCAAAAAATAGTTAATTCATCCATTCTTCATCAGTTTTTTTCATGTCAGACTCAGAAACAAGATTCCCTTGCTCTATGTCTTTTTCACTCATCATCAACATTTCAATTTGATGTGAAGTCAAGGTAAGTTTTTCATTTGTTTGAGTTGAATTGAAAATAATTTCAATCGCATTAAGCAATTTCTCATCCCTAGCAATTAAAATTTTGTCTATCAATCGAGTTTTTATACTGTCTAAAGTTGTCATTGTATATTTTTTTAATAAAAATCGTAAATTTTATTGATTTTGCCAAATATCAACATATTCATATTCTATTTATTTTCATCGAAGCCTATAAAACCTCACTCCTCCCCACTACATTCTCTATAATTCTAAATCCTACATTCGACTTCATACTCAAAACAGACTCTGGGTGAAATTGCACTGCTTCGATTGGAAGAGTTTTGTGACGAATTCCCATAATTGTCTGGTCGGAGGTAGATATTGAAGAAATTTCAAAACAGTCTGGAAGTTTTTTTGCAGCTAGAGAATGATAACGCCCAATTTCAATTTTTGAGGGCAATCCTTCGAAAATTGTCTGCTGATCTACCCATACTTCATCTTTTTTTCCGTGTTGCGGATTTTTTTTTTCAATTTTTCCACCAAAAAATTCCACCAATGCTTGAAGCCCCAAGCAGACACCAAAAACAGGTAGCCGCTGATGTATTTTATTGATCAATTTCAACAAGTTTCCAGAGCGTGATGGTTCTGAGGGACCAGGTGATATTACTACCAAGTCATATTTATAACAATCTACTTCAATTACCTTTATAGTATTTTTCACAACCCTAACTTGGCAGTTTAGTTGCTTAAAGTAATCCACTAAGATATAAGTAAAAGAATCAAAATTATCTATCATTAAGACATTTGAAACCTTGTTTTTTTGTTTCATTTTCACTTCCAAATATAAGTTAGTTTTTAATTATCATGTTAAATTTTTCTGAAAAAAATAAATTTTCTTGATTTTTTTTGAGACTCAACCAAAAATTTGAGTCTAAAGTATGAATTTAGCAAACACACTACAACAACTTTCAACACATTTTAAAATTTCCAAAAGAAAAATTTGACTTTTTGGAAAAAAACATTATGAATTGCAACTAAATCGTTCCCAGTGGCGTTCATGCTTCAAAACACCAAGAAATGAGACAGTTAAGAATACAAAACCAAATTACCGTCAGAGAAGGCCCCGCTTTAGATAAATATCTTAATGATATATCTAAATTAAATCCTCTTTCAGCAGAAGAGGAAGTCGAATTAGCCATTAAAATTAAAGCTGGAGACCGTGATGCTCTTGATAAACTAACTACCGCAAACCTAAGATTTGTCGTGTCTGTAGCAAAGCAATATCAAAATCAGGGAATGACTCTTAGTGATTTAATCAATGAGGGAAATCTTGGTTTGATTAAAGCTGCCACAAAGTTTGATGAAACTAGAGGTTTTAAGTTTATTTCTTATGCTGTTTGGTGGATTAGACAGTCCATTATGGCGTCGTTGGTGGAAAATTCTAGAATGATTAGACTGCCTTTGAACAAAGTTGATTCTTATAAAAGAGTAAACAATACTTTGGTGAAATTCCTTCAAAAAAATCAAAGAGAACCTAGCATTCATGAGCTTGCTGAGCTTACGGATATGAATGAAAAAGACATTCGTTTGTTGCTGAAAATGAACACTAAACACGTATCTATGGATGCGCCTGTTGGTTCGGATGAAAGCAGTTCGCCAATGGCTGATTTGCTGGAAAATGAAAACAATGTTCCTGACGATTTTTTGATGTCTCAATCGCTAAAAAAAGAGGTTCACAATGCTTTGGCTATGCTGAATGACCGTGAATCAGAAATTTTAGGTTTCTATTTTGGTATCAAAAATGAAAGACCACTTTCTCTTGAAGAAATAGGAGATTGTATGGGTTTAACCAGAGAACGTGTTCGTCAAATTAAAGAAAAAGCTATCCGTAGATTGAGAAAAACTTCGATCAGTTCTGATTTGAAGGGCTATCTTGGATAGAAAGGTCTGCTTGTATAAGGTATACCTTAATAATACAGACTAAATTCTGAAAACAATTTTAACTGCCGCTCCAAGGAGCGGCAGTTTTTTTTTAGGGATGGTTCACAAATAATTGTTCGAATTTGATTTTATATTTTGAATTTTTATTCTGCGTTATTTTTTTTAAGCATAGCCGAGCTATGGTGAAAAAAAATAACGCAGAATAAAATCAAAAGATAAGTATCAAAACGGACAATTATTTGTGAACCATCCCTTAAATTTGTACAATGAACGTAATAGCTCCCTCAATTCTTGCAGCAGATTTTGGCAAACTTTCTGACGAAGTGGAAATGGTAAACAAAAGTGAAGCAGATTGGCTTCATATTGATATTATGGACGGGCGTTTTGTCCCAAATATCTCTTTTGGTTTTCCTATCTTAAAATCCATCCAAAAAGTTTGTAAAAAAACGATGGATGTACATTTAATGATCGTTGAGCCTGAAAAATACATTGATCAATTTATTGAAAATGGAGCGGATGTGATTAGTGTGCATTACGAAGCTTGCGACCATTTGCACCGTACCGTTAATTATATAAAATCAAAGGGAGTTAAAGCGGGTGTTGCTTTGAATCCGCACACATCTGTCGAATCGCTCAAATATGTGATAAATGAAGTTGATATGGTGCTTTTGATGTCAGTAAACCCTGGATTTGGTGGTCAATCTTTTATTGAAGGTACTTATGACAAGATTAAAGACCTTGATAAAATGAGAAAAGAAGCTAATGCAAATTTCTTAATTGAAATCGACGGTGGTGTTTCTCTTGACAATGCAAAAGGATTGTTTGAGGCTGGCGCAAATGTTTTGGTAGCAGGTAGCAGCGTCTTTAAATCAACTGATCCTTTAACAACAATCCAAAAATTAAATGGCATGAGATAATTATCTTGATATTTTACAAAATTTAATGTTATTTAAGATACTTTAATAATTTATTGAGCCGTTAGACTATGATGCAAGGAAAAATATCATTCATCTCTTTTATTTTCTTCTTATTTATAAATACTGTAAGTGCCCAAAATGTGATATATGGGGTCATAACAGATGAAAATGATGAACCGTTCTCGAATGTAAATATCTCTATTGTAAATACTTCAACTGGAACCTACTCTGAAAATGATGGTTCATATGAGTTAAAAGTGGGAGATAAAAAGACGGTAAAAATTCAATACAGTTTTGTCGGATATAAAAGTCAAACCGAACTCATTACTTTTTTCAAAGATAAAAGATTGCGTAAAGATGTAACGCTTAAACTCAGTGGAAAAACTTTTGATGATATAATAATAACTGGCGACAAAAACATCAAACACAATCAATTAACGCATTTAGACGCCTTGCAGGTTGAAAAACTCCCCAGCGTTACGGGCGGAATCGAAGCTTTGCTCAAAACCCTTCCTGGTGTTTCAGCAAACAATGAATTGAGTTCGCAGTACTCTGTTAGAGGTGGTAACTTTGATGAAAATTTAATTTATGTTAATGATTTTCAAGTCTACCGTCCTTTCCTAGTACGATCAGGACAACAAGAAGGATTGAGTTTTGTAAACTCTGATTTGGTTAAATCAATTGCTTTTTCTGCTGGTGGTTTTGAAGCAAAATATGGCGACAAATTATCTTCTGTTTTGGATATTAAATACAAAAAACCTAAAAAACAAGCTGGATCTATTTCAGCTAGTTTACTAGGAGTAAATGCACACCTTGAAGGAAGAGGAAAAAATAAAAACTTAACTTATATTTTAGGCATTAGACAACGAAGCAATAGTTATTTACTAAACTCTTTATCTGCAAAAGGAAATTACAACCCCTTATTCATAGACTTTCAATCCTTCTTTACTTACAATTTAAATACAAACTGGCAATTACAATTCATTTCAAATTATTCTAAAAACAGGTATCAATTTCAACCTGAAGAGCAAATTGAAAGAATTGGAAGCATTGTGAGCACAAAGCAAATAAGAACTGCATTTGTAGGTCAAGAAAAAGATACGTACGATTCTTTTATGGGCGGCATCGGTGGCGTTTATACCTCTGACAATCAAAAAATGACTTTGAAATATTTAGCTTCAATGTATAACACCAAGGAAATTGAAAGCTTTGATATTATTGGAGAATACTTTATTGGAGAGGTTGAAAGTGATTTAGGACAAGAAGAGTTTGGAAATGTTGTTAGAGAATCTGGAATTGGAACCTACCATGATTATGCTAGAAATAAATTGGAAGCAAATATCTCCAATATAGCACACAAAGGTTATTTAGAAAAAGACAAGCATTATATTAATTGGGGCGTAAAATACCAGTTTGAAGACATTAAAGATAAAATCAACGAATGGCAAAGAGTGGATTCTGCTGGCTATTCTATTAGTTCTGACTTTGGTGTTCGTTCTTCTGGATATAATGATAGTATTGTAGAATTATTTTCAGTATTAAAAAGTAGCTTTAATTTAAAATCTCATCGCTTTAGTGGATTTTTACAAGATACTTACTCACTTGGGCAAAATGACAACATGAGCTTAACAGGTGGATTGAGATTCAATTATTGGAATGTTAACGATGAATTTTTTCTTTCTCCAAGATTCCAATTTGCTTGGAAACCAACTTTAAAAGATAATGAAAAAAACGCAGATAGAGACTTAACGCTTAGAGCTTCCTCTGGGCTGTATTATCAATCGCCGTTTTATAGAGAAATGCGAAATTTTGAAGGCTTTGTAAATACCAATTTAAAATCGCAAAAGTCTTGGCATTTAATTGGAGGATTAGATTATGAATTTAGTTGGACAGATCGCCCTTTTAAATTTACAGCAGAGGCTTATTATAAACGAATGTGGGATTTGGTTCCTTATGATTTGGACAATGTGCTTATTCGTTACTATGGTGAAAATGCAGCCAAAGGTTATGCCACTGGTTTGGATATGAGAATCAATGGAGAGTTTGTCAATGGCACACAGTCTTGGTTTAGTTTATCATTTTTAAATACGAAAGAACTGTTAGAAAATGACGAATATACAGTCTATTTCAATAAAGATGATGAGGAAACACTTCCTGGAAGAGATAGTATTGCTTATCAAGTAGTAGAAAACTTGGGTTATGTAAGAAGACCAACCAATCAAACGGTTAATTTTTCCATTTTCTTCCAAGACAATCTTCCTAAAAATGAAAACATTAAAGGAAATCTAAACTTTGTTTTTGGAACGCCTCTACCCTTTGGACCAGCCGATCAAATCAGAAATCGTAATGCTTTCAATACTCCTATTTATTTCAGAGTAGATATTGGATTTTCTGCTTTATTATTTGAAAATGGTAAAAAAGAAATACCTGAAACCAGTTTAATGAATAAGTTTCAAAGTATCTGGCTCGCTCTTGAAGTTTTCAATATAATTGATCGTCAAAACACCGTTTCTTATAACTGGATCAATGATTTTAATGGCGTTTATTACCCTGTTCCAAATAGACTGACTTCAAGGCGACTAAATGCAAGGTTGATTGTTAAGTTTTAGTGACTGCAACCTGTTTCTTCGACGTTGACCGAGCTTGCCGAAGTCAACAACCCTTAGACAATTGAATCACAACCTTTTTGTTTTCTATTTCTTCAATGATTGAAAAGATTTGCTCAATCAGGTAAGCCTCAGTTGCTTTGACGGATTCCTGCAATTGAACATGCTTTGTACTAATAGAGATCGTTTCGTCATCCAGTTGTTCAAATTTATAGGTAAAAGAACCGAAATCGTTTTCGACTTTATTGTCAATAGAGTCTTCAAGCAGCTTAACCTCTTTATCAAATTTTATTACTAACTCAAAATCATCTTTGAATACAAAATCAGAATAATAAGTTAAGTCTCTATTTTCCGCCTTAAATCCTTCACTAATTATATGTTGAAAAATATCTTTTAGCTGAAAGGTTATTTTTTCTTTATCAATATTAAAAAAGTCAGCTAAATTATATTTCATTTTATATTCGGCATCAAAGGGAACTTTTTTATTGGCATTGGCAGACAGCAGTTGAATACTATCGCTCTCTAATGAGTTAAACAGTTTAAAGGCATAACGATCATTTATTGACAAATCAGTGCATTTATCATAATGATACAAATCTCTTGTTAGCGTAGAAAATTGTCCTACCAAATCTATTTGTGCTGTTGCATATAGCTCTTTCTTGTCTAATTCAATATTACAATCGATAGATACATTCCTAAAATTCTTATCGTTCATTTTATCTAATTGATAATATATAATATTGTCTTTATCAAAACGACTTTCAATGCTTTGTTTAATAAGGATTGTGTTGGTATTTATTAAATAAAAAGGAAGTTCATTTAACCAATATCCACTTTGGTCTCTTTTGGGCATTAAAAAACAATCTTGCACATCATCGTTGAAATAAAAATAATTTTGTTCTCCTAATATTTTATTTCCAAAATAAAAATCAACCTCTCCTACTCTATTATCCGTAAGTTTGGCTTGATAATAATCACCCACCGAACGATCTAGCATACCCTGATAAAAACTGTTTCTACTAATTTCTCTAAGCGTTTCATTGTTAATAAATTTTCCCACTTTTTCTAAACCATCGTCCTCTCCTTGAAAATAAGCACTGTCATTTTGATATTTGAAATTTTCAACAACATAACTATGCCATTGATTCACTAAATTTAGGGGCGTTTTATCCTCCACTTCATTTGCTTGTCTTTGATAAAAAGCATTCGTTGCCTTCTCTTTTTTACTGGTAAAGGACTGGATAAAAAATGGACCTATATCCGATTTATATCTAAATATTGGTCTAAATAAATAATGCCAACTATAAGGAGCCAATTCCTCTAAATCATACTCTGAATAATGACCATATTCTTTATTATGGCGATAATAATTCACAAAAGGCAATTCTTTGTATAGCTTTGCATTTACCTCATTTGTACAAGCAGGCAAATTCTCCCACTGCCAATTTAAAGTAACAGTCCAATTTTCTGTTTCCTTTTTTTCCGATGTTGGATTTGCATTATTATTAAATGAAAAAACATAATACTGGTTAGATGGATAAATAAAATTCCAGTTTATTTTTTGCTTGGCTATGTCTGAATGAAAAAAGAACCTAAAATAACTTGACAATCCAAAAGAAGAAGCGGTAACTCTATTATAAAGTCTGTTAGGATCAAATAAAGGAAAATACAAGGCATAATGAACTTCCAAAACATCGCCAACTTCTAAGTTAGAAACATCAAATTTAAAATCAAATAAAAAATTTGTTCTATTATCAAATTTTTGTTTAATAGTATCTATATAATCATTTACGATGCTTTCCTTTGCAACATTGTTTTCATCAAAAATCCTTGAAGCAAAATAAATGACTTCTGGCTTTAGGTTTCTCAGTTTGGGGATTCGTACACGATGCTCTAATGGATCTTCAAACTTATCCCAAGCAGGATCTACAGATTCTGGTAGTGAAATTTTTGAAAATTTATCAATACCTTCTTGACTTAAAAATTTAATCAATGTCTTTTTCCTCAATACCGTCTTAAATGATTTATCATAAACTTCCCACTCCACATCTTCACTCAAAACAACAGCATCTTCTTTTTCAAACTGTACATTTACAACAGGAATAGCGGGCTTTTTCTTTTCCCATTCATAATCGTATTTACGGTATTTATAATAACTTTGTGCTGAGGCTTCTGTCAAACAGACACACACAAATGAAAATAATAAAATGTACAGAATTTTAGTTCTCATTATTTTATCTTTTTATTGTCAAGGATTCATTTTTAAATGATCGCAATTGGGCAAATGTAAGGGTTGCCCCTACATTACATTACTAATATAAGAAAAAGTCGCAATATTAATAATCAAAATAATTAGAATCTTGGAAAAATTACAATGTGATGACTTAAAATACAGTCTTATTGGACTGTAATCCAATGAATTTTAGCTTGGGAAGCGCGGAAGATAAACTGGACGACGGAGGGATAAATTCGCGAAAATACGCCCGATGCGAGTGGAAATGTATGGAATGAATTGCAGGCAAAATTTGCAATGTAGGGGCGAATTGCAATTCGCCCTTACAACAATTCGCCCAACGACCGAATTTATTCCATACATTGCAACGGACAGCGGGGAGACAACGAGATAGAAGATGATACTCGCCGTCCAAATAAAAAAACTACCTCCCCATCTGATGGGCTTCGAACTTTTTGCCTGTGAACCTGAATAGGAGAAATAAAATGATACCCAAAACGAATAAGCCCATCGCGATGTATTGTGCTTGTGATAGATTGTACCCGAAATAATCGTATCTAGGATTGACTCTGATTCCTTCAATCAAAAATCTTTCTATACCATTTAGCATAAGGTAAACCCCAAACAACAAACCTGGATATTTTAATTTTCCTCTAATTCCTATTAAAACAGCAACAATCAACATGCCGAAGATAAACTCATAAACCGAAGTGGGAAATACGGGTGGTGATAATTCGTAACAGTATTGACCAACGCAATCTGCCATTCTAACGCCTTCTTGCGCTACATTATGGGGATAACTATAAGACCACATCCAATCAGGTAAAAAAGACATCCAGCTCGGTTTTGTGTAGCTGTAGGTTTCTGCAATGTATTTGTTTGGACCACTTATTGGGATGCCCCAATCGCCATCTCCAGAAAAATGGCAACCCAATCTTCCTACTGCATAACCAGCCATTAATGTTGGTCCAGCAGCATCCATCAAGCATTTCAATGGAATGTTTTTTCTCAATGAATAAATGATAACCGCAATTGCACCAAAAATTAATCCACCATAATAAGTCAATCCTGAAAAAGACATAAGAGAAGCTACTGGATCTTGAATAAAATTATCCCAGTCCTCTATACTTGCAAAAATTTTAGCTCCCATTATTCCAGTAATTGCAGCAATCACTAAAATTTCACTAAGCAATTCGTGGGGAAATATGGTTTGTTGAACCATTTTTGGCTCTGGTAATTTTCCTTTATTGGCTTCCCAATAATAAAGCAAGCCAAATACAATAGCAAAGACAATTCCACCTAAAAAATTACCTTCAGAACTGAGAATAAATTGTTGTGGGTTATCAAAAAGAACACTTGAATTTAATGCACCATGAACGGCTTTGAACCCAACTGCAAATCCAAAAATGGCATTAAAAACCAGTCCTAAAATACCTGCTCCTTCGCCAATTTTTACTTCTGTTGTAATGCCTTCAACGATGCCCAACCTTTTCATTCTAAGAAAGGAGTTTCGTGCAACAATTCCTCCTGTAATAAAAGCAAGTACCATGAAAAAGCCAAACATTTGAAACAGCTTCAAAAATTGTAGTTCAATGCCAAATGTGTATTTAAAAAATTCAAAAAACGAAGGATACATAGTGTGGGTTTATACTATCGACTTAATAGATTGGTTAGCATTACTAATAACCAAACCATCAACATCAATATTACTTAATTTCATTCTTTTTAACTGATTACTCAATACAGGATCATATGGATATTTTACCTTTATGTAATTATCTGTAAAGCCGTTTATAAAACCAGTATTTTCATTATCTTCAAATAGAACCTCTCTTGAAGTATTTAAATATTGTGTATAAAAATGACGTTTTTTCTTTTCGGATAAAATCCTTAGCATTTTACTGCGCTTACTTCTTTCTGCCATCGGGACCACTGGTTCTAAATCCAGTGCCACTGTATTATTTCTCTCTGAATAAGTAAAGACGTGTAAATAGGAAACATCTAATTCATTTAAAAACTGATACGTTTCCATAAAATCTTCCTCTGACTCTGTTGGAAATCCAACAATCACATCTACACCAATACAACAATCTGGCATTGCGGCTTTAATGTATTCCACTCTATCTAAATATAACTGCTTTTTATAACGTCTGCGCATCAAAGATAGCAATCTGTCGTTACCAGACTGTAAAGGTATGTGAAAATGAGGCATAAATTTTTGAGAGGATGCAACAAAGTCAATTATTTCGTTGTTCAAAAGGTTGGGTTCAATAGAAGATATTCTAAACCTATCTACCTCCACTTCTTGGTCCAATACTTTTATCAAATCTAGAAAATTTTCTTCTTTCTTTCTCCCACCATTAAATCCTTTTCCAAAATCTCCAATATTAACGCCTGTAAGAACAATCTCTCTAACACCTTGCTCTGCAATTTCTTTGGCATTTTTCACCACATTATCAATGGTTGCACTCCTACTATTTCCTCTTGCCAAAGGAATTGTGCAAAAAGTACAAGAATAATCACAACCATCCTGTACTTTTAAGAAAGATCGCGTCCTTTCTCCCATTGAATATGCCTGAACGAAAAAATCTGCATCGCAAACATCTGAAGAAATAAACTCTCCTTTCTCTTTTTTATGTAAAGAATTCAAATATTTGATGATATTGAACTTTTCAGCTGCTCCCAATACCAAATCAACGCCTTCTATTTCAGAAATCTCTTTTGGTTTTAGTTGCGCATAACATCCAACAATAACAATAAACGCCTCAGGGTTTCTTTTGAGGGATTTTCGAATGATGCTTCGGCACTTTTTATCAGCATTATCTGTAACAGAACAAGTATTGATTACGTATATGTCCGCTATCCCTTCAAATGGGACAACAGAATACCCTCCTTCTGTCATCAAACGACCAATCGCAGATGTTTCTGTGAAGTTTAATTTACACCCCAAAGTAAATAGACCGACTTTCTTTATATTTTTCATTGCCCCGCGAAATTACACTTATTTTTTTTCATTTGTCAATAATTAGAAACATACAATTAAATATACCGTACAAAAATATATGTGCTTTAAGGCAAATATATTTTGAAGATTCGTAATAATAGTTTAATTTTGATATTATAAGTTCGTCCCTCACCCATTTTCTAGCATACTTCTTCTCCAGAGTAATAGTTTTTTGTTAATTAAAGTTTACTGACTAATTAAGTGAACAACAACTGAATAATTATGATTTCGACAACTACTCTTGTCAAATTGAGGAATGCTGCGTCAAATACAAAAATGACCTATTCATTTTTTGCTGTTTTATTGCTGCTTATCTCTCTTGGAAGTACATCCAATGCGCAAAATATCCAACATGTCATTCGGTCATTAGAGCAAAGCTCAAGTAATGATGGGATGGGAATGCTTCACATTGAAGACCAACGTACAGTATTTCGTTCTGTTGATTGCAATTTTGAAATCATCATTAATAACCCAAAATGTGGTTTAAATGATGGTTTAATTGCTGTTGTACCAGCAGATCAAGATGGTCAAACTATTTATTTTTATGAATTGACTGATCCTGACGGAGTTACATTTAATAATGCAACTTTTCAGGATACCTTATTTTATGAACAAATGGCAACTGGGGATTACCAACTGACCGTTACTTTATTTGGTATGCCTGATTCTTGTACTGCTGATTACGACTTCGTATTGGAAGATGATTTTTCCAATTGTGGAGCTTGTGAATCAGAAGCTATCGTTCTTGATGCTTCTTGTGGTGCTTCGAATGGGCAAATATGGGTAGCTCCACTAATTCAAGATGGCACTCCATTGGAATATGTCATTACTGGTCCTGAAGGATCAAACTCTATTGTCTCTATTTTAGATACTATAGTATTTGGTGGCTTAGTTCCGGGTACTTATACCGTTACTTCAAGCTACCCAAATGAACCAGAATTATGCACATTTGAACAAACAGTTGAAGTTATCAATGTTGATGAAAATTGTGATTTCTGTAATTTCTTTGTTGATTGGGTAAATCCTACTTGTGGGCTTGAAAATGGTCAGGTTACCATTACTCCATTAAACCAAGATGGTACAATTGAGTATGATTACAGATTGATTGCTCCAAATGGAATTATATACAGTCAAACTTCTGCTGAAGAATCTGTTGTTTATGAAAATTTGTTTTCTGGAGAATATGAAATAAATATCATTCAGCTTGATCAGCCTCAAGCATGTAATACTGAGCATTTCTTTGGTATGCATGATGAATATGCTGATTGTGCTAGTTGTGAATTTGAAATAAACTCAGTAGGTCCAACTTGTGGAGAAAACAATGGTCTTATTTCTGTTACGCCTGTTGACCAAGATGGTTTAACATTATTTAGTTATACACTGACAGATCCTAATGGACTTATATTTAACGATGCAACTGTGAATTCATTGGTTGAATACGATAGATTGCTTCCTGGTACTTATACTATTAATATAACTTATTTTGGAAATGATGAATTGTGCAACCAAGATTTCAGTGTCGATCTTACTAATTCTGATGAAGGGTGTACAGCTCCTTGTGAATTTGAAGTAATATCTCAAAACCCAACTTGTTTGGAACATAATGGTGTTATCCAAATTATTCCTGTAGATCACGATGGGGAAGATATTTATTCTTACCAATTGACTTGTCCTAATGGCATTATTTTCAACAATGCAACTTTTATAGATACTGTTGTATACCAAAACTTAACAGCTGGTTTACACCACATTCAAATTTCTTTATTGGGATCTGATGAATGCACACAAGAGTTTGAGATTTTATTAGAAGATGAATTGGAAGGTTGTTTCAATTGTGAATTTACGCCAGCTTCTACTAATGCTACTTGTGGCGATCCTAATGGATCAATTTCTATAACACCGATCCTTCAAGATGGATCTGCATTTATTTATACTTTGACTTTAGATGGAAATGAGGTTGCTTCTATAACAACTGCATTGCCTAACTATGTATTCACTGACTTAATGCCTGGTATCTATTCTTTGGGAGCTACCTCTTTTGATAGCCCTGAGTTGTGTTCAACTAGCTATGAAGTAGAAGTTAAGGATACTGAGTGTAGTGCAGAATGTGAATTTGAATTAATTTATACAAATCCTTGTGGTGAAAATGATGGTTTATTGGCAATTGTTCCCGATGAACAAGATGGTCAAACTATTTATTTCTATGAATTAACGGCTCCTGATGGATTGACTTATAACAATGCCACTTTTACTGATACTGCTTTTTATGAGCAATTGGAAGTTGGAGACTACCACTTAGTTGTTTCTTTGTTTGGTCAACCTGAAGTTTGTATGCAAGAATATGACTTTACTTTATCTGACACTGAATGTGGCGGTGGTGATGAATGTGAATTTGAATTAATTTTCAGCAACCCTAGTTGTGATGGTGAAAATGATGGTTTATTAGCAATCGTGCCAAGTATCCAAGATGGTCAAACTATTTATTTTTATGAATTAACGGCTCCTGATGGATTGATTTATAACAATGCTACTTTTACTGATACTGCTTTTTATGAGCAATTAGACAATGGAGATTACCAATTAACAGTTACTTTGTTTGGTGAACCAGATAAGTGTACACAAGAATATGAATTTACTTTATTTGACGGAGATGCATGTTCTACTGAACCTTGTGATAATGAAACAGTTACTGCTGGAACCATTTCAACAAATTCTAATTTGAATTTCTGTACGATTGGTGACGCTATCATTGATTCTGTAATTGTTGAAAATACTGGAAGTGTTGGTAACATCGCTTATTTCATTACAAACACTAATGGAAGTGCTATTTTAGCTGGACCACTTGAAGGACCAGTGTTCACTATGGAAGGTGCATTGGCTGAGGTTTGTATGATTGTAGGTGTTGCTTACTGTGGAGAATTATCTTTCCCTCAACCTAGTGGAAATAACATTCTTGACTTAATGTCTACTGGTACACTTGAATTTACAAACAGCATTGCTGTTACAGTTTATGATTGTTCTGAAGATAGAAGCCCTCAACCTTGTGATGGATTGAGTGCTGGGTCTATTGCCAGTGAAAGCACTAAACTTTTCTGTTTGCAAAATGAAAGAGAAACTGTCTCTGTAACTAATGTTGCTTCAACTGGAAGTGAGCTACCTGGATTTATGTATGTTGTAACAAATGAAGATCGTAGTGTAGTGCTTGCTGGACCTTTTGTTGATGGATCTAATATTTCATTTGAAGTAGAACGCTTCAAAAACTATAAAATATTAGGAATTGGATTCTTAGGAAATCTTACTGTTATGCCTGGTCAACCTTTAACTGACATTTCTTCTACTGGTTGTTATGAATTTACCAACACATTGGATGTATATGCTTTCAATTGTGAATTAGGTGAAAGAGTTTGTGATTTTGTTCAAGGTGGTAATATTGACAGCGGAAATTCTTTATTAGAATTCTGTGTGGCTGGAGACAACCAAGTGGATGTTGTTAAAACATCAAAATTAAATGCTATTTCTAGTAACTATGCCTACATCATTACTGATACTGATGGTACAATTGTAGATGGTCCTATTCGTGAAAAAGACTTTTCTTTTGAAGGATGGGCTGCTGGAGATTACTTAATTAGAGGTTTAGGATATGAAGGTCAATTGACTGTTCCTATGGGACAAAACCAATACAATATTACAGCAACTGGCTGTTACCAATTCTCTAATTCTATTTATTTAGAATTGTATGATTGTTCTGATCAAACTTTATGTGAAATTTTGGAAAATGGAAGAATTTCAACTGAAAGTGAAACGGAGTTATGTGTTCAATCAGGAGCAACTGGTATCGTAAATATAGATCATCACCAAAACCAATCTACTTACTCTGCATTCATTATTACGAATGACAATGGTATGGAAATATTGGCTGGTCCTTTTTCAGACCCTAATATTGCTTTTGATCTTTCAACTCCTGGAACTTTCAGAGTTAGAGCAATTGCTTACGAAGGAACATTAGATGTAACATTAGGAGCTTCAATAGCTTATGGTATCAGTTCAACTGAATGTTATGAATATACTTTCTCTATTCCTGTAACAATTTCAGATTGTGGTGGTGGTAACAGATTAGCTCAAATCAATCCTTTTAATGATGAAATTATTACAATGATGAATCAAAGCAAAGAGGTTAATATTTACGTAAATGATTTCATCAACTATACTTGTAATCCAACTCCATTCTTAGTAGATGGTGGAAAAAATGGAACGGCTGAATTATCGGAAAGCGGAGAATTAAACTATACTCCAAACAACGGATTCACTGGTAAAGATAAAATTACTTATATGCTTTGTTGTGGTGAAGATTGCAAATTATCAGAAATCAATATTACAGTTCTTCCTAATGATTTATCACAAATTGTGGAAGCATTATACATTCCTAATGTATTAACTCCTAATGGTGATGGCATCAATGATGTATTAGAAATAACTGATTTAGCTCAAATTTTAGAAGGTGAGCAAACAGCAGTTTTACAAGTTATGGACCGTAATGGTCAAATAGTATTATTAGATACTGATTTTAAATATACTAGCTATTGGAATGGTAAATTAAATAATGATGAAATTGACCTTGCTGAAGGTGCATATTTCTATATATTACAAATTATGGACGGCGAAAATGTTAGTTCACGAAGTGGGTTTGTTGAATTAAGACGATAAGAAGCACAGTTTTCCCGTTAATATCAGGCTGCAAAAACTAGTTTTTGCAGCCTTTTTTTTAATGCTTGAATGCGAGAATGATTGAATGCGAGAATGATTGAATGCGAGAATGATTGAATGCGAGAATGATTGAATGCGAGAATGATTGAATGATTGCAGTTACTAACGCGCAGAGACAAGGCTTGCCTTGGCTAAAATCACACAAAGGTTATTCTCGCATTCTCGCATTCAAGCATTCTCGCATTATAGCAAAATGTCTAACATTTTCTTTACTTTTGTAAATGGATAAACGCAATTCTCTCTCTGAAGAAGAGTCATATGTGATAATAAACAAAGGTACAGAACGCCCTTTTACGGGTGCTTACACAGATACCTTTGATGCTGGAATATACATCTGTAGACAATGTGAATCTCCTCTTTACTATGCTGAAGATAAATTCCACTCTGGCTGTGGATGGCCTAGTTTTGATGATGAGGTCCCGCATATGGTGAAAAATGTCTTAGATAAAGATGGGCATCGAACTGAAATTGTTTGTAAAAACTGCGATGGTCACTTGGGACATGTATTCGAGGGCGAAAGATTTACCAGTAAAAATACTAGGCATTGCGTCAATTCTATTTCTTTGAAATTTATGCCCATTAATGAAAGCAATTACGAAAGAGCCATTTTCGCTTTTGGTTGTTTTTGGGGAAAGGAATATTTGATGATGCAGCAAAAAGGCGTTGTTACTACCCGAGCTGTTTTTATTGGTGGCAAAATCAAAACTCCAACTTATCGAGAAGTTAGTTCTGGCAAAACGGGGCATTCCGAAGCTGTGGAGGTTTTGTTTGATAAAACAATCACTTCCTTTGAAACTTTGGCTAAACTGTTCTTTGAATCTCACGATCCCAGTGTAGAGAGCCGCCAACTTGGAACAGATGGCGAAAAAAACACTGGAAAATATCGCTCTGCTGTTTTTTATACCAATCTCAAGCAGAAGGAAATCATAGAAAACCTTTCAAAAAAATTAAAAGAGGATGGTTTGGATGTTCAAACACAGCTTGAAGCTTTCACAGAATTGTTTCCAGCTGAAAACCAACATCAACAATATTATAAAAAACTTGATAAAAAACCAGAGAAGGTTTATTTTCAAAAAAGATTTTAGAGGTGTGTGCTTAGTAAAGCGAAAACAATAACTTGAGCCAATTTATCATCATCTTTTTCCAATTTACTACGGTTCGACGTCTCGATGGTCCGACATTTCGGCAAAAAAATAACCTGGTTCGACACTCGATAGCCCTGCTATGCTTGATTTTTTTTTCTTGTAAATCGAAAAAATCTAATAATAAATTTTGGCTCAGTTTATTTTTTTCACTTTACTTAGTGAAATGAAATAAATTAATTTCGTTTCACTTAGTCAAGAGATAAACTTATCTTTGAGTTGATGTCCAAAGAATTTACCTTTATTGACAGATTTCTTGCATACGGAGTGCATTTATTTACCGCTTCTGGTGTTATGGCAGCTATTTTAGCAATGATTGCTATCGCAGACTCCATCGTAGAAGGTCCACACAAACTAAGAGAAGCTATGATTTGGCTTTTTATAGCTTTTGTCATTGATGGCATTGATGGAACTTTCGCCCGATATTTTAAGACTTCTGAGGTTCTACCCAATTGGGATGGAAAAGCCATTGATTATGTCATCGACTTTTCTACTTATGCTATTATCCCCGCATTTTTCATGTATTATGCTGGCATTTTTCCACCCGATCTAAACCTGGTCGCAACCTTTTTAATATTGCTAATTTCTGCTTTGTATTATGGCAAAGATGGAATGGTTTCTAATGATTTGTACTTTGTGGGTTTTCCAGTACTTTGGAATGCCGTTGCCTTTTACCTCTACTTTGTAACGGATTTCACCCAAATGACAAATTTTGTATTCATGCTCATTTTTTGTGTCCTTCATTTCATCCCAATAAAATATCCTTATCCTAGTCGAAAAAACAAAATGCGCGTCCCTACTCTACTTTTATCGCTGGGATTTTTCATTATCAATGGATTCATTTTGTATTTCTTCCCTCAAAAAATTGAATGGATGTCCTGGATTTCTTTGGCGATTATTGTGGCATTCTCTGTCATCAGTTTGTACGTATCTTTCTCCTTTCAAAAATCTTTAAAAGAAGGCAATAGTTAAATCCTCCCGTCATTCCCAACTTGATTGGGAATCTTACTTAGCGATGCAAGACAAACCTTGGATAACATTTCTTGTCTCCCGTCATTCCCAACTTGATTGGGAATCTTACTTAGCGATGCAAAATAAACATCGGAAAACATCAGCTTGAAAACGATCAATTCTTTCTAAACCGAGAAAATCTTTAAAAAAAGGTAATAGTTAAATCAAGTAAATTCCGTATTATTGTTAATGGAATTAAAGATTTTAAATACTCAAGTGAAATATTCGCTTTTTCTCAGCACCATAATTGCCACCTTGTTTGCCTTTGGATCATGTGGAGAATCTACTGCTACAGAAAAAACGCCAGATAATTTTCCAGAAGTTAAAAAGAAAATAAGCGGTACTGTTCATAAACCATTTGGTAGAGGAATCAGTCATCAAATTACTACTTTTCAGCAGTACTTTGAGGCAGGAGGCAAGAAACCTGAAAAGCACCTGATTACTTTATCGAAACCTACATCGGGAAGAGAGTTGAAATTAAAACTTCCTATTGATATGGAGCGATTAAAAAGTTTCAGAAGAATAGAAACCAGCAAGTTTGATGGCTTGGGTCCAATCCCATTGGATAATGAACATTTGTACAAAGATAAAAATCAAATTAATTATTGGAAATATCACAAAGATGATACTCCGACAAAAGTATTTCTTCAAGAAGGCACTTATTCTTATATTCTGCAAAATGATTTTGAAATGATTCATATTTATGATTCTGCAAATGATATTGAGTATATGGAAATGAAAATGTAGTTTTTCAAAAATGATACTGAAGGCAAATATTTTACAAAAAAGACAAGAATGACAAATACAAAAAAAAGAGATTTTCTAATAAATGAAGTACCCAGAATTTTAGAAAAATTAAGTTCTGAAAAAGAGGGTAATTTTGGACTAATGACACCACAACATATGGTAGAGCACCTAACTGTAGTTATGAAAAATACAGCGAAAAAATTTGAGGGTGAACGTGAGACTCCAGCTAGTAAAAGACAATTGGGTTTTCAGGAGTTTATTAAAAGTGGTTGTGTCATGCAACATCGACCCAGTGAAAAAACGAAAGATGATTTACCGCCTTTGAAATATGGTTCACTTAAAGAAGCCATAACTCATATTCCGGAAGCTGTTCAAAGGTTTTATGGTTTTTGGGATGCGAATCTGGATTACACTCCGTATAACCCCTTTATGGGCGAGCTGTCTTATGAGGAATTAGAAACATTTCATTACATGCATTTCAAATACCATTTATGGCAGTTTGGGTTGATTGAACAATATCCTTAACTGATGATACACAAATAAACTTAAGGTTTTTGTTGGTTTTTGAAACTTTTTACAGGGTATTTACAGTTATATTTATATACAAACTTTACAAAATAAACATGAACGACCACTCTACTGATGCAATCGAAAGATACGTAAAACGAATTTTAGAAATTCAATCTAAGAACACTATATTGTTGGAATCAGATATTTCAGCCATCGCTAAAGAGCTGCAACTGACTGATACCGAATTGGTTTTAATCGAAAAAGAATTTAAAAACCATTTTGATAGAGGTATGGGCTTTATGAAGTACAAAAATTGGCCAACGGCGATTACCGAACTGGAACAAGCTGTTGACCTAAAGCCTTACCATTACCATAGCTCTTTGATGCTTGCTTCTTCTTTTGAACAATTGTATTATCAAACCAATGATGAGCAGTACAAAGAAAGAGCCTTAAGCATTGCAAATAGATGTATTGATTTGGATGTAAAAAATGCTGAAGCTTATAGGATTGTGAGCAATCTACAAAATAGCTCAGTAGGAGCTAAAATCGGAAGAAAAGTTAGTAAAAGTTTACCAAAAGGTAGAAAAAAACGAAATCTAGTTGCTGTCCTTGGTGTTTTGGGAATGATTATTATGATGGATGGTGGATTTACAGCTGCTCTTACCATAAGCATGTTTATGCTTTTTATAGCTGGTCTTTTGTTTTTCGCAGTTTTGGCTTAGAGATTAGTTATTCAGGTTGTTTATTATTTATTCTCTTCCATTAAGAGCATGTTGGGGATTGAATTTAAATGTGAAAATGATGTATTTTTTGAGATTCATAGCAGGGCTACCGATCAAGAAAAATACACTATTCTGAGGAAAAAGATACATTTTAAATCGGCAGGCGTTCCTGCTAAATCTGAAATTCCCAACGTGATCTAAGGAATGGAATAATTCAGTAGTAATCTATCCGAGACTTGTTCAGCTTCCAAAGTTTGACCTTCCATTTGAAATCTTCTTAGCATAGATCTTCCGAGCTTTATATAAATTTCTTCTTCGAAAACATTTTCGGGAATTGGCAAGTCGCATAGATAATTACCTGACTTTTTCTTTCCATCAATACTTAAGGCAACATTCACACCTTTTAACTTAGCCTCTGAGATCTTTTCAAATAATTCTTCTAACTTAAAGTCTTGCGCTCCATATAGAATACTTTGACTATGACTATAAGGAGGATCACAATATACAAAATCACCATTTTTAGCTTCATCAAAGATTTTTTTATAATCAACACATCTAAAATCAACATTTTTTAATCTTGATTTCCATTCAGAAACTCTTTTAGCAAATGAAGAAACAGATATAGGGTTATGAACACCACAAGGAGTACTCATATGACCATCATTTTTTCTGAAACGAACAATCCCTCCATAGCAAGATCGAGTTAGAAAAAGAAAATCTGCGCCATTAGGATTTTCATTAAAAGAATCCTTAACCATTTCATAAACTTCTTTTTTTCCTTCAACCTCTATCCTGTTTCTTCGTTCAGCATACCAGCCAACTAGTCCTTCAGGGTCATTTTTTAATTTGTTCCATATCTCAATCAATGGAGGTGATATATCAGAGCCAACACCAACACAGGGAGCAACTGTTGCCATAATCGCACCACTACCTAAAAATGGTTCATAAAATGTATTATACTTAACAGGAAAAAATCTAGAAATTTCACCTGCAAACTTTTGTTTATTCCCAACCCATTTTAAAAGTTGTGTTCTTGGAGGAGTATATAAAGCGAATTTACTGTCTAATGATAGTTGCATTTAACAAAGGTAATACTCTTTGTGTCAATATCCTAATATGGCATATCCTTTTTTAGGATATATATTCGCAATATGAAGAAGAGTCTAAAAACTTCTGAGCATTTAGCTTTACTTAAAACTCTATATAGTTTAAGAGTCGGTGCTGGATTAAGGCAGTCTGATTTGGCTTCATTAATTGATGAACCACAATCTTTTATAAGTAAAATTGAACAAGGGGAAAGAAGGTTAGATATTATTGAATTAAGAATTATTGTAAATGCAATTGGTGTTACCCTTCAAGACTTTGTTAAACAGTTTGAAAAAAACATAAATGAAACCAAATAAGAAATTTCTGAATCTCGATTTACAATTTTGGGCAAACGTCAAATTTATTTCAAATAAATATGGCTATAGTGATTCTATGCAGCGAGGAACTAAGTTAAAAGATAACATAGATATTCCTCCTGAAATTAAAAAAATAAAGAAATTTTTAAGTGATAAAGGAGTATCAATACCTGGAGTCAAATCTGTCTCTGTAGATGATATTATTAAGATATACAAGACAGAGAAATTCGATATAGGGCAAATTCTTGACAAAAAAGGTAGTCCAACAACTTACTGCAAATTACTATCCGACTATTTCAATTATCGAGCAAAAATTCTAAATACAAATGTTGAACCTGTATTAATGGATGCTGAAACTGCAAAAGCTGAATTCGAAAAACTAAAAAACTCATTTAGCCCTACAATACCTTTTCCGAAAAATAAACAGAAAGGAAATAAAAAAGTCATCTCCTATTTCACCTCTTTAATTAACATGCTCATTGAGAAGACATTGAAATCTTCTAATTTTGATCATGATCCAAGAAAGTTAATAATGTTTACTAAGGATAATGTACCTGCGAGGTTATTATCAAGAACTGTGGATGGAGCCTATCCTTCAATTATTAATCCTCAGGCAATCTGGGAAATCAAGGAGTATTATTTTACAACAACGTTTGGAAGCAGAGTTGCTGACGGGATATATGAATCTTTATTGGATGGCTTAGAATTAAAAGAAATAGAAACTAATCTAGGAAAAAAAACAATGCACTTTTTATTCGTTGATGCTTATTACACTTGGTGGATACAAGGCAAATCCTACTTATGCAGAATGGTCGATATGATGCATATGGGATTAATTGACGAAGTTATTTTTGGCAAAGAAATTTTAGTTCGAGTTCCACAAATTACAGCAAGTTGGACTAAAAAAAAAGAAGATTACATAAACCAAGAAAATAACCTCTTTAGTATTGCTGCTGAAGAAATTCCAAAATATGTCAACAAAAAATAAACACATCCATACTTACTGAATTATTTCAGAAGTTTAAGAAAAGGTAATGATTATCTACAAAGGCATTGGATTTCAAACTTTAATGTAAGAAATCAAAAAAACCGAAAACAATATCAATAATTGCTTTCGGCTTAAAGTTTTGTTTTTTTCATTCTCGCATTCAGGCATTCTCGCATTCAAGCATTAATTCTACCCCAAGAAAGATTGCAATTTCATAGCTAATCCCATATCTCCATCGATTTTAAGCTTTCCAGACATGAAAGCTCCCATTGGGTTTAAATCTCCTTTCATAAGGCTAGAAAAGTCATCCATAGATGCTTTTACAGTTGTGTTTGCTTCTCCGTCGTCAGTTGATACTTCATTCCCGTCACCTGTTCCGTCAATCAAAATATTTTGTCCTTCTCCTAATGCAAATTTAATTTTTGCTCCTAAGGCATCCGCACCAGTAGCACGAGTTTTAATTGCTTCTACGATTTCGTCAAATGTCATTTTTTTTTATTTTTTACTGTTACCTAATAATGGTGAAAGATTCATCTTCATTGAGCTTCAATATCTTTGAAGCTGGCGAATTTCCGCTCAAAAATAGCTTATCATTGACAATAAAGTCTACTTCTTGCTGAATTTTCTTTGAAATATCTTCAAATTTTTGTGGAGAAGGCATTCCGCTGATGTTTGCCGAGGTAGAAACCAGTGGTGCATCAATTCCTTTTATCAAATCCTCGCAAAATTGCATTTTTACCAATCGTATGCCTATCGAGCCATCTTCAGCTAATATTGCTTTGGGTAAATTTTGGGATTTGGGATAAATTATGGTAGTCGGTCGCTTTAATGCCGCAATGTATTCTAAAACATTTGTGGTCAATGTTCCAACATGGTATTGCAAACGTTCGACATCCTCCACTAAAATGATAAAGGATTTACTGGGCGGTCTGTTTTTTATTTTATAAATGTTTAAAAATGCAGCCTCATTGGTCGCTGAACAACCCAATCCCCAAATGGTATCAGTGGGATACAAAATCACTCCACCCTTATTGACAGCCTCAACCGTCTTTTTGAGTTCTGTACTGTATTGATTCATTTCATTCAAGCATCAATGTTGCTAAATTAGTCCAAACAACAGTGATTCTCACATTTTATTGAAGCATTAAAAAAATTGTGTCAACACCATCCAGCAAACATTCTTGCATTCTTGCATTCAAGCATTCTTGCATTACTAAAACGCAATGCCAATTACAAAATCAACACTATAGCGCATTCCTTTTAAGTTTAACTCAGATAATTTATCTCCATTTAAACCAGTAGAAACTTTTTGTTTGACATCTTTATAAGAAGCATTGATTTCAGCTCCTAATCTTAAAACTCTCAATACTCTAACATTGGCTCCCAACAAGAAACCCAAACTAGCACGTACATTGTCATTTTCAACCTTTAAGTCTTCTTCAAAAAGAACTGGAATCGTTTCATCTCCAACAAATTCAATTGGAACAAAAATACCTGGATAAATATCAACAATAGGAAGATGAAAATGCTTCTCTAATCCCAGTATCAAAGTATAATCTTTTCTAAATCCATCGTACAATCTACCACTTAGATTTGAAAGTGAATAATCAAGCTCCCTAAAGCCAGCTCCGAATCTAAATGCAAAATTTCTTCCTGTTAAAACCCTCAAATTAAGACTGGTTTCCACTGACTCTTCTACCTCCATATCAGGAAATTGTCCATCCATGTAATCATCTACGCTGTAAATATTGTAGTTCCAAAGAAGACTCACACGCTCATCTATTCCACCAGGAAGTCCTTTGCCATGGTGCCTATGTCCACCACCATGATTATGACCACCAATTCCTCCTGATCTAGTTTTGGGTGTTCTAGTCATTCTATATCCAGCAGTTCCCACTGCGGCACCAACGCCATTTACACCATTTCTTCCACCATATAGTGATCTAGCTTTTTGCTGATTTTTAAAAGCCTTTCGTGCGTGTTTCAAATCACGTTCATAAGCTTTGCGATCTTTTTTAGATTGCTTGCTATCTTTTTCTAGATCAAATGGATGGTAATAATTAGTATTACACGTTCTTGAGCAAGGATTGCCAACTGGATGAGCACATTGCGCTTCTAAAACAACCGAAATGGTCATCATTAACAAGAATGCTGCTATTTTTGAAAGGGAGTTAAACATAAGCATTAAATATAGTTTACTTTTAAATTCTGTACTGTATTTATAATTGTACGCATGTATAGAGTAAACGTTTATAAAAAGGATTAATTTGACGAACCAAATTGATTAAAATAAATTTTTCTCAATTCGCTTTCATTAGCAGGTCGTAAGTAAGACCCCGAAACTTCCTTGAATATTATGTAATCGCCTGGTCCTTTGTCTCTATTATTAAAGAAATAGCTATTTCTGTTAACAATTTGAGGAACAACAATATAATTTTCGCCTTCATAGCTCCAATCAATACCCAAGAAGTTTTTATTGGTCAAACCAAAATAACCTTGCTTGTACTCTTTATTGTCTATCCAAATCTGTTCCAATTCGTCATTTCGAAGCAATTTAAATCCATTTGTGTCGTAAAAATGCAAATAAGCAAACTGATCAGTATTAAATTCATTTCGTACATCTACTGGCTGTAAATAGCCATGTCCTTCGTATTTCTTGCCATTTTTTGTTTGAATATTAACTTTTGGCCAAGCCAAATTTTTCATTGGGTTTTTGTCGTTAAAAAGATCAATCATATAGGCGATGACTCTAAAATCTCGGCTCTCACTTTTTCCTGTAGCTCGCGCTGATTCTAAGAAATATGGTTTATCACTCATCACCATATTCAAATCGGCAACTTTTCTGATGGTTTTTATACCTTTTTGTGGTCTTTCCACAATCAACATATAGTTGTCAAGCGATTTGTAATCTTCGTCGATCACTTTTGAGTTATCATAAACGATGATTTCTCCTTCTCTAACCACTCTCAAAAGATCATCGTATTGATTGACCCATACAAAAATGGTGGTGTCAGGTCTGGAAGAGACACCTCTTTCTGCTCCCATCAATGTGAGCTTTCTAAAATTGGTAATTTTTATCTCTTTAACACCCTCAATTTCATCGTCTTTTACTTGAAAAATAGGCAAATCATTATTGGAATAAACAAATTTAAATTCCCCAGTGATTTTTAAGTCCGTTTTTAGAATTGCTTCTCCTTTGTGCCATTTATAATTGATTTTGCCCTGAGCAAATACACCAATCTGAATCAGACATACTATTACTAGAAGTAGATTTTTAAACATATTTTACTTTTGTAATTTGCCGCTAAGATAAGCAATTAAATTAGGACGGCGAGTATCATTTCCAATGAAGTTGTCTCCCCGCTGCCCGCTGCAATGTATGGAATGATTTGGAACTGGTTTCAGCCCGCTTTGAAGACGTTGCATGCAACGTCTCTACATTCCTTTGTGGCAAAATTTGTCCCAATCATCGGTTCCAATTCACTCCATACATTTCCACTCGCATCGGGCGTAATTTCGCAAATTTAGGTACGCTGTCGATCAGTTCGTCCTCCGCTCTTCCCATCGCACGGTTGATTTACAGCTATTCTCACTTTAAAACCTCTTACTTTCTCGTCTCCCATCATTCCCAACTTGATTGGGAATCTATACTTAGCGATGCAAGACAGACCTCGGATAACATCAGCTTAAAAACAATCAATTCTTTCTAAACCGAGAATTACTCGTTGATTTAAGACTTTCGAAACTTGAATTATTCAATCTCTAACATGATTTGTTTTCTTTGCCATTTTTCATTAAATTTTGTACCTTTTAAAACGATATTACTAACTCAAATTTTGCATGTTTTTCAGTCTTGATAACTCATTAGTAATCAATAGATTTTGTCGTTTTTTTTGATTTTGTCTCCTACTTTTTCAATCGATAAAAAGCCGAACGTTGGACCGAGCCAAAAATCTTGTCAAAATAATGGTCCCTTTCTCATTGCCTGTGCGCGCCCAATGTCATTAAGTTACGATTTTAACATATGTGTGGTATTTTGCATTTTAAAAGAATTAGCAATACAAGCAAATACATATTTAGTATTTCCCTATATTTTTCGTTGTCAAACTGCATCTATTTATTTGAAGGTCGAAGCTCAGTAAATGAACTTCAGTTATCATTCATAAACGCAAAAAGTTACCAGAATACTCAATTTGTATAACAATGATAGTAAGTATTTTATAAAGTAATTTATTTTAAAATAAGTTAAAAATCTAACTTAATGACATTGTGTGCGCGCCACCCCCATTTTGACTAGCCTACGCTTCTTTTAAATTAAAATATAAATGCATTAGACATACGAAACTTGGGTTACTAACAAGCTAGTTCCTTTTTTCAAATTTATCAGAGGTAAATTTAAAATTTTTATTGGCTCATGAAAGGATTTAGTGGAAACGTTGTTGGTCTTTGGCTATTGGTGGCTATTGGCCGTTGGCTGTTGATCAAAAACCAAGTGCTAAAAGCTAAAAGCTTTTCCACTAAATTCCTCCATGAGCCTTTTTATTTAGATTACATATATGAAAACGTGTGTATCAATCATACATTTCATTATGAGTATTCTTTAAAATCTTCAAGAGGAGCATCAAAGTCATCGCTCATTATGATAAGTCCTTTGGCACTACCAAAATTTGACTTCTTTTTGCCAGAAGTTTCTTTAGAAGATTTCTTTTGATACTTGGACATCAAGAAATCTATATAGTCAATCACTTGAGCTTATTTCTCCTTTGGTAGCTTTGAATATTTATCAAAAAACAAATTTTTCATAATCAATTCTCAAAATAAGACAATAAAGTGCTTAGTGTTTCTTTGAGATCGGGACGCTTAACAATCAAATCTAGGAAACCGTGTTCCATTAGAAATTCAGATTTTTGGAATCCTTCTGGTAAATCTCTTTTGATGGTTTCTTTAACAACTCGTGGACCTGCAAAAGCGATCAACGCATCTGGCTCGGCAATGTTTATGTCTCCCAACATTGCATAAGAAGCTGATACTCCTCCAGTTGTAGGATCAGTCATTAAGGAGATGTAAGGAATTTTAGCTTTGGCAAGTAGGCTTAATTTTGCGGCTGTTTTTGCCATTTGCATTAATGAAAAAGCGGCTTCCATCATTCTGGCTCCACCAGATTTGGAAATGATTAGCAAAGGCATTTTGTATTTAATACAATGATCTATTGCTTTGGATATTTTTTCTCCTACGACAGATCCCATTGATCCACCAATAAATTTGAAGTCCATACAAGCAATAACCAGATTTTTGCCTGAAATTTTACCAACACCAACTTTCATTGCATCTTCCAGCTTGGTGGCTTCACGGGTTTGTTCCAATCGTACTTTATAAGGTTTAAGATCAGAAAAATTCAGCATATCCTTTGCAAGAATATTGTTAAACAACTCTTCGTGATGTCCATCATCAAATAAGAAATCGAAATATTCGTTGGAGCTAAAATGTCCATGACTTTCACAGTGGAGACAAATATTTAAATTTGCTTTCAGCTCTTTTTTTCTGGATGCTTTTTTGCATTTTTTGCACTGAATCCAAATACCGTCTTTGGTTTCTTTCTTATCACTCGTTCGAGTTAGTATTCCTTTTCCTATTCGTTTAAGCCAAGTCATTGAGTGGATTATTAGTTCTAAATTAGTTAAATATGAAAAAAAATTCATTATTACAAGCGTACAATCAGTACCTTGTGCCAAAATTTACCTAAATGAAAATTGTTTTTGCTACAAGTAATGATAACAAACTTAAGGAAGTTAAACTATTATTGAAAGAAAAATTTAACATAATAAGTTTAAAAGATTTGAATCATCTGGAGGAGATACCAGAACCCTTTAAAACGATTGAGGAAAATTCGGCACACAAAGCCAAAGTAATCAATGAATTATACAATCTCAATGTTATGGCGGAAGATACTGGATTGGAGGTAAAAGCTTTAAACAATGAACCTGGAGTCTATTCTGCAAGATATGCTGGCAAACCACCAAATGCTGAAAATAATATGAGCAAGTTGTTGGAAAACCTTAAAAATGAAAAACAAAGGGCTGCTCATTTCAAAACGGTGTTCACTTTGATCTATGAAGGCAAACAAGTCCAGTTTACGGGCATTTTAAGTGGAGAAATTGCCGAAAAAAGGAGTGGTAACAACGGATTTGGTTACGATCCCGTTTTTATCCCAACTAATTACACAAAGAGTTTGGCAGAGTTTTCTGGAGAGGAAAAGTCAAAAATCAGTCATAGAGCCATTGCTTTTAATAAGCTCGCGGAGTATTTAATGCGAGAATGCAAGAATGCTTGAATGCGAGAATGCTTGAATGCAAGAATGCTTGAATGCGAGAATGTTTGCAATGCTTGAATGCTTGAATGCTTGAATGCGAGAATGCTTGAATGCGAGAATGCTTGAATGCTTGAATGCTTGAATGCTTGAATGCCTGAATGATTTTATGGGTGTTACTGCCGCAATTTATTAAAGCTAGAATATTTGGCGGGAAACAAGCGTATTAAAAACTGTGGCGATAGCACCGAGAAGCATTCTCGATAAAAAAATGTGGTGATAGCACTGAGAAACATTCATGCATTCTCGCATTCAGGCATTCAAGCATTAAAAAATTGTGGCAATAACACAAAGAAACATTCTTGCATTCTTGCATTCAGGCATTCAAGCATTAAAAAATTGTGGCAATAACACAAAGAAACATTCTTGCATTCTTGCATTCTTGCATTAAAAAATTGAAGGGCATACAACCAAATTAACTAAAACCATGTCTTAATTGTAGAACCATTATTATGGGAATTTTTAGAAAAAAGACCAAAGAACAAACCCTTATCAATGGGTGTATAAAAGGTGACAACAAATATTTAGAATTGTTGTATGCTACCTATGCACCTATTGTGTTCCCCATTTGTTTGCGGTATGCGAAAGATTATCATCAAGCTGAGGACATTTTGCAGGAGGGGTTCATTAAAGTGTATAAAAACATGGCAAAATTTCGTGGTGATGGATCGTTTGAAGGCTGGTTGAAAAGAATTTTTGTTAATACGGCAATTGAACATTATAGAAAAGCAGTTTCGATGTACCCCATCATAGAGGTTGAAAATGCAAATGTACAAATTGTTGAAGATCATACTTTGGAAAAATTGGCAGCGAAGGATCTTATGAAATTAATCAAAAAGCTTGCTATTGGATATAGAACAATATTTAATTTGTACGTAATAGAAGGATATTCTCATGTAGCCATTGCTAAAAAACTTGGTATCAGTGAAGGGACTTCAAAGTCTCAATTATCAAGAGCAAGGTACTTGTTGAAGAAAATGATTTTGGAACAACGTGAACAAGAAAAATTCGGGGAGTTAAATGCGTGATTTTAATAAGATAGATGAAATTTTTAGAGAGGGGTTAAAAGACCATGAAGTTGTTCCTTCATACAAAAATTGGTATAAAATAGAACAAAAACTTCCAGCTCAAGACCCTGTCTATAAAACTGGTTATTTTTGGGCTGCGTTTAGTTCATTCATATGTATTGCAATATTTGCGACATTTATGATCTATTTTTTCCATAATTATTCCATTCAAATAAGTAGTAAAAATGCAAAACTGGCTGATGTTTCTGCCATTATTGAAACAAACTCATTTACTGAAATTTTAAAGCCATTAGATGCAAACAATGATTGTTTGGGGCAAGCCGTTTCCAATCTAACTCTTACTGATTTGGAAAATAACAATGCACCTTTAAACATTACAGTTTCTTCAGACAATGCAGTTCAGGCGGAATCAATCATTCAACCAGAAGAAGATGTAAAAGCCGAAACTATAGAAATTAAGGCTGAAATTATTGAGCCTAAAATTTTACAAGAAAAAATAAAATTGGTTGCAAGTTCTGATAATACAAAAAAAGTAAAGCCTTCTATAAGTTCAGGAAAATGGGTAGCATTTTTAAATAAATTAAATTTATATAAAAAAGTTGAAAATACATTATTTGATGAAAACTCCATTTCATCAGAATATTTATCGGACAATTATAAATCGGCTTCTACAAACAATTCAGCTTACTATAAAAAATTAGATCCAAGAAATATAGAGGTTCCAAAAAGACAACCTTTAAACTACAGATACAGACCTATTGCTACTTCTCCTACATTCTCTATTGAACAAAGTGGTTGGTATGCAGGTTCCTTCTTTCAATATCAAGGAAATATACCCTACTCAAAGCAAAATGAGGAATCTATGAGTGAAGTTGTCCAGCGAGAAACATCCACCGCAAATGAAAGGCAAAAATTACTTTTCGGAAATGCCTACGGTGTAGCTTTAGGATATAATTTCAATGAAAATTTTGGGATTCAAACAGAAGTTACAAATGCAATACAAGGTGCTTTTGAAGAAGATAGTAAAATGGTAAATGATGGTTCGGAGCCAGTTGTTGTTAAATACTATTATACCCAAATTCCGTTAATGTTTAAATATCGTTATCAATTAAACAAAAAAATAAAAAAACCAATAATGATGAGCCATCTTGTTGGATTCCAATACGGCATTAGAAAAAATTCTCCCAATCTATTTGAAGAATTTGGGGCAGAATCTGATCAATTGTTAAATGATAATAATTTAGGATTTATTCTTGGAATGGATTATGATTTCTTTTTGTCTCGAAAAACTTCTTTTACCTTTGGTGCTCGATCTATTCTTAGTAAAAATTTCAACACAATGTCCCAATATTTAAACTCCCAATCCACGTTTGATGTTTTGGTTGGAGTTAACGCAAGTTTGAAATTTTCGCTCAATAGGAATAAGTAAACCTGCTCTTTGCCATATTGTCACTCCGTTATCTGACATAATTTCAATATTATCAAATTAATTTCATTGCACCACTTTCACCATAAAGCATTGAAAATCAACGAATATCTCGCTCATCTATCATTAAAGCTCTATAAATCGGAGTTTTTTTTTCTGGAATATCTTTGTGGCATATTATTAGACGGTATTTCATTTATATCTTTACACTAGAATATTGTGCTTGTTGACTAATAAATTGTTTGATTTATTTTTCGATTTGCAAACTTGGTAACGAAAAAACAATAACTTATGCAATATAACTGTTTATTCTACCGCTATACTTCCGCACCGGCGGACCGGTTGAAAATACTCACCGTAGCCCTGCTACCGAACGTCGGACTGGCTTGGTTTTTCGTCGAACCGTCGAACCGCTTGCTTAGCGGTAGAATAATTCAGTTATATTTGCACAACTTATTATTTCATCGTTACTTATTCTTCAACAAATAATTAGAATAACCGATTTTTGAGCAATAAAAAAGTACTTAAGGACACATTTCTGGCATTGCTAGAAATGTCGATTTACTTATGCTTAGGTACTTAGGATCAAACCTAACTATGATTAATATAACCAGAACAGAAAAAATAATTGGAAGCCCTATGGGAGGAGACGATATTGAATTTTTACCACTTGTAGCCATTGATGATAAAATGGAAGGAGATGAAATAGAAAATTTTCCCAGTTCTATTCCAGTTTTGCCACTGAGAAATACCGTTTTATTTCCAAGTGTGGTTATACCAATTACAGTTGGAAGAGAAAAATCTATCAAGGCGGTGCAATTCGCCAATAAAAAAGCCAAATTCATTATCGTCGTCGCTCAAAAAAACTCTGATGTGTCAGAACCTGAATCTGACGATTTGTGCAAAGTTGGAACCTTGGCAAGGATCATTAAAATACTAAAAATGCCTGATGGCAATAATACGGTCATTATTCAAGGAAAAGAACGTTGTAAGATTTCTAAAATAGAAAAGGAAGAACCTTTCTTTACAGCAAAGTATAAATTATTAAAAGATAAAAACACTAAAGATACTCCCGAATTAAAGGCATTGGCTTCTTCGCTTAAAGAAATAGCGACGCAAATAATTGAGGATTCTCCTGGTTTACCTGCGGAAGCTGGCATTGTTCTAAAAAACATTGAAAATCCGATTTATTTGATTCACTTCATTTCATCAAATCTAAATATTGCCGTTGAAAAAAAGCAGCGATTATTGGAAATTGATGACATCGTTTTGAAAGCGGAAAAGGCACTTAAATATCTACATACAGAATTCCAATTGATTGAATTGAAAAATAAAATTCAGTCGAGGGTTAGAATAGATATTGAAAAACAACAAAGGGATTATTTCTTGCATCAGCAATTAAAGACCATTCAAGATGAATTAGGTTCAAATCCTCAATCGCAAGAATTAGCTGAATTAAAGGAAAAAGCTGAAAAAAGCAATCTTCCAATCAAAGTAAAAGAACGCTTTGCCAAAGAAGTAAATCGTCTTGATCGAATGAATCCTGCTGTTGCTGAATATTCTATCTTATTAAATTATTTGCAATTGGTTTTGGAACTGCCGTGGAATGAACACTCAACGGATAATTTTGACTTGGTAAAATCGAGAGAAATTTTAGACCGAGATCATTTTGGTTTGGATAAAATAAAAGATCGAATTATTGAGCATTTAGCGGTCTTGAAACTTAAAGGAGATATGAAGTCTCCTATTTTATGTTTTGTAGGACCACCAGGTGTGGGTAAAACGTCATTAGGAAAATCCATTGCCGAGGCACTCGATAGAAAATATGTTAGAATCTCTTTGGGCGGATTGCACGACGAAGCGGAGATTAGAGGACATAGAAAAACTTATATAGGTGCTTTGCCAGGAAGAATCATTCAGTCTATAAAAAAGGCTGGTACTTCCAATCCTGTTTTTGTTTTGGATGAAATTGATAAAATCGGTAATGATTTTAGAGGTGATCCTTCTTCAGCTTTATTGGAGGTTTTAGATCCTGAGCAAAACAATGCTTTTTATGATAATTTCTTGGAGTTGGAATTTGATTTATCCAAAGTGTTGTTCATCGCTACAGCAAATGAATTTGATATTCAGCCAGCACTTTTAGATAGAATGGAAGTGATTGAACTCAGTGGATATTCGCAGGAGGAAAAAACAGCCATCGCTATCAAACACCTTATTCCAAAGCAAATAGAAAACCACGGTCTTAAAAAGACGCAAGTTAAATTTAATGCTAAAGGATTAGCCTACATTATCAAAAATTATACTCGGGAGTCTGGTGTGCGTGAAATGGATAGAAAAATAGCTTCTATTATGCGTAATGTAGCTAAGTCAGTGGTTGTTGGTGAAAAATATCAAAAAACAATAAACCCTGAAGCAGTTGAAAAGATTTTGGGAAAACCTATTTTCAATCCTGAATTTTATATCAAGAAAAATCCTCCTGGTGTTGCCATTGGTCTTGCTTGGACTTCAGTTGGTGGTGAAATTTTATTCATCGAAACCAGCCTTTACAAAGGCGGAGACAATTTAGTATTGACGGGTAATTTGGGCGATGTGATGAAGGAGTCGGCAGCAACTGCTTTGACTTACTTAAAAACTAGAGCGGATGAATATGGTTTGAAACCAAAAACTTTTGACAAGACAAATATTCACATTCACATTCCTGAAGGGGCGATTCCCAAAGATGGTCCTTCGGCTGGCATTACAATGTTGACTGCTTTGGCTTCTGCATTTACCGATAAAATTGTCAAGCCTTACTTGGCGATGAGTGGTGAAATCACGCTTCGTGGTACGGTTTTGCCTGTTGGTGGTATCAAGGAGAAGATCCTTGCGGCAAAACGTGCTGGTATGAAGGAAATCATTTTGTGTAAAATGAATGAAAAGGATGTTGGGGAAATCAAAAAGGAATACATCAAAAATTTGAAATTCATTTATGTTGAAAATGTAAGTGAGGTTTTGGATTATGCTTTGGTGTGATTTTTTGCGCAAATATGGACAGCCACAATGTGGGGCAGTCGCAAGGGCTGCCCGTACGATATTATAATATTATCATATCGGAATTCTAGTGCATTTATTGGCAGATTTGATGTTTGGGCAGCCGCGTGGGCAGAAAATTATGAATTCAGACATTTGAAGATAATTGCTAAAGAGAAAATATATGGGTAATTTGATTGAATAAACAATTGATTAATTGCCCAAAACAGCTTATCTTTAGCATTAGATAAGAATAAATTATGACTTAATAAGTATTGTAAAACAATGGATAACAAAGAATTATTGAAAAGAATAACAGTCAACTCTGAAATATGTCATGGTAAACCATGTCTTAGGGGATTAAGATATCCAGTTCAAAATGTTCTTGAAATGTTAGCATCGGGTATGTCACACGCAGAAATACTTGAAGATTATGAGGATTTAGAAGAAGAAGACTTACAAGCAAGTTTGTTATTTGCAGCTGAGTTGAGTAAAGTTAAAAATATCAGTAGCTTAGTTGCATGAAATTTATAGTGGATGCTCATTTACCAAGAAAACTATCAAATTTCCTTAATGAAAAAGGATTCGATTGTATACACACATTAGATTTGCCCAAGAAAAATGCTACTTCAGATGAAGAAATCAACGTGTTATCAATAAAAGAGCAGCGAGTCGTTATTTCAAAAGATTCTGATTTTTACAATAGATATCTCACCAAATTGGAACCATTTAAACTATTACAAATCTCCACAGGAAATATAAAAACTAAAGATTTAATAGATTTGTTTGATAAAAATTTTGATAGAATTATAAATGAAATCACATATAACTCCGTAGTTGAAATTACCAGAAATTCATTAATCACAATTCTCTAAAAAAATAGAAAGAAACACCTAACAATAAGTATAATCGCATATCCTCCTTTGTCGGAGACGACGACATACGCAGTGGGCAACCACAAGGATTGCCCCTACGCATGAATATTATTCTTTCATAATCTCCTTCACCCTAATCTTCTCCCCATCATACATTTTCAAATAATACAATCCTGGTGGGAGATTTCGCATGTCTATTTCTAGTGTGTGGATGGTTGGGAGGTTCTCCAATTTTCTATTTTGCAATCTTTGTCCCAAGGTGTTGTAGAGGTCCAAGCTTATTTGTTTCTCTTGGTAACCGTGCAATTCTATGAATAATGTGCTTTCTGTTGGATTTGGATAAGATCTAAATAATTTATATCCGAGATCATTTATACCATTTATTACATCAGTGGTATCTATAGGCATCTCTGTTGTGTCTACTGGCATATCCGTCGTATCTACTGGCATATCCGTCGTATCTACAGGCATATCCGTTGTGTCTACAGGCATATCTGTGGTATCTACTGGCATATCCGTTGTGTCCACTGGCATATCTGTTGTATCAATTGGCATGTCAATGCTGTCTTGAACAATGTTAAATCTCTCTATAAATAATGAGTCCAATGGTTTGTGGTCTGTTGAATCTGGGGCATTGTTGTAAACAGCAAAATCATAATCTATGAATGATCCGAAGTCTGCTTCAAAAATCTTTAGGTTTGCACCACTGGCATTTTGAAATCTGACATAACCTCCACCTTGGTTTTGCCCACTTACTGCTGTCGTATAATACCAAAAGTACAAGCCAGAATCTCCACTATCATCTAAATTAAAACGATAGCAGCCATCTGTTTCTAAATCTATTTCATCATCATAAGTTGTATTGGCATCTAAATCGTCTTTGTCTAAAATTACATCGCCATTTGGATTGGTAACACTGTAACTATTTTCATGCGCCCAATTGTTTGTTTTTAAATTTATAACAATGTTCTCATCAAAAACATCTGACGGATTAAAGCCTGAACGGTAAAAATTGTTTTCATTGACCTCATCCGTTGTTCCATTTACAGAAACGATTCCTGCATAAAAATAATTATCCTTGTCTTCTTCGCCTCCTCTGAAAAAATACGGATCGTCTATTGGCAAAGCAATTTCTTCTTTTTCTAAAAATGCCAATTCGCCCGTCCAAGTGTAACTCGCCAACTCAGCACCAGGAACCTGATAGATAATTTCTAGCTCTGTCAATGCGGTCTCACCGTTGTTTTGCACAACAACTATCGGATTATTACAGGCAGGATTTGCACGCTCATACTCTACTCTTTTTGAGGGTCTTTGTACTTCTACAATCGCTGCTTCTAAATCAAAATTTGGTGCGCCGTAAGAAACCAATTGCACAGAAGGTCGGTAATCTGCATCTGCTAAATTTGAAACAGCATTTATACCATAATCTATCAATACTTCATCACTTTGGTTCACAAATTCTGTAATGTCAAATTCCTCTACATCCGTCGCCATTCCTGGACACCAACCCGCTCTGTCAAAAATCCATGTTCCACCTTGCGGATAGACTGGGTTGTCTCCGCACTCTTTCCAACTGCTCCATTCAAATTCTTTCTCATCACCATTTATATTTATAAAATGTGTTCTAGCTGTAAACTCACCATTCTGACCGTGACCTGTCACCGCTGTCTTTACTTTATAGTTACTCGCTGTTGGATTTAATTTCACAGAGCGTTCTTCAAATGAACGATTCTCGACTATGTCTGGATAACCGAATCCGTACCAAACGCCTCCAGCCGTTCTTATCGGCCAAATGTTTTGGATGGATAAAACATCGTGTGGCGGAGTGCCTTTTATAAAATGAAATTTGATTTCCATTTCTTCCTGATTGTTCCCTACCCCTTCAATGGATAATTCTTTTTTACCTTTTAAAATGGGTCCAAAATCTGAAACGTCAAAGGTCCATCTTTTGCCATCAGGTCCTAAGTCTAAGCCATTTCCGTAAGGAGTAATAAAAGAAAGCAATTCAAAACGAGCAGGTGTTTTTCTGTAATGCGTCAATTCATCGATGGTCAAAGTTCCCTCTGTTTCGTAAGTTACCGATCCTGAATTTGAAGATTCACTGACAATATCAAATGTTCCTGATTCGAATAAATAGGAAGTATCCACTACAAATAAATCGGAACCTTCAACAGCGTAGGAAATGACTTGCAACGGAGCATTGGCTGTGGAGTCTAATACATAAATTTCATTAACAGAAACGTTATAATCCCCTTGTAACAAGCCTATATTTGGTCGATATTCACTGTTTATAAAATTTTTGTTTGTCTCTGCACCCCAATTTTTTGACCAAGCGGGAACGCCTGAAAAAGTTTCTAAATTTCCATTTGCAGATGCGTCTTGTGTCGAAGATCCTGCACCTTCATTAAATGGAAAATAACTCACCAAATTTTCATAATTTGGATTCAATGCATTTATGCTACTGTGCATAATTTCTTGAATTTCTTCGGCTTCTAATGCCTTATTCCAGATGCTAAATTCATCCACCAATCCATAATAAAAACTATTTGCACCTTTATTAGAACCAATGCTAAATGTTTTTAAATCTATTTTTCTGTTTTTAGCAGTTCCTGAATGCCACAATTCACCATTAAGATATATATGCATTTCGCCTGTTGCGGCATTTTTTGTAAAAGTCCAAAAACTCCAAGCATCTTTATACACTGAAGATGGGACGCCTTTGTTTATTCTATCATAACCAGACCCATCATTTCCACAATCCCAATAAACAACCTCGTCACCCCAGGGTAAATGCACATTTACTTGTCTTTGATTTTTTTCATCCACACCTTCAAATAAATATGTATTCACAGGCAATATATTTGGATCGCCAAATGTCCAACATGCTACCGAAATTTCATCCTCAATAGAAGAAAAATCTTCTAATTCAAGACGCAGACTGTGCGTTCCTGCAAATTTTGCCGCATACTCATCATTTCCATAACTGATTATCCCTAAATTGCTTGTCAATTTTTCTCCTAACACTACATTCACTGCTCCATCACTGGTATTTGTATAACTTATTTCTATTAAAATGTTAGAGACTCCGTCCCATTCAAAAGGCTCATAAAATACCAAATCATTTTCACCAACAGTAAATTCAGTATTTAAAAAATAGACTTCTTGAAAACCGTCTAAATCTGGATTTGAAACATCCAATTCTGACTTATTGCTGTTCTTTAATTTAATACTTAAAAAATCCAATTTTGATCCTTGCTCCATAATTCTAAATAGCAAGCCATTTATTTTACCAGCAGCTAAACCATTTGCCAGTAATTGATCCGCAGTGTATAAATATTGCGCTTTGCAATAATCATTGTTTGCATCAAATAAATCTTTCACATCAAAAACCCCTGCTTCAATTCCGACAGTGTTCCTATTTTCAACACCAAGCACCTCCGTTTCAAACTGTTGGATTTCTCTAAATGAGTAGGTTTGTTGTGAAGTGTATTCCAAAACATCTCCCTCATAAGTCCCAAAACTATAGGATGGATTATAGGCAATGATTGAATCTACCATAGTGCTATCTGTCAACACAGTATTGCAGTGATAATCCCACTCTCGGCATCCTGTAGCGCCATTTCCCACCGCCAAATCATGGCAGCGCATGGCATATTCCATCAAAATTTTCTCGTATGAATCTCCTTCATTTGGAAATTCAAAAACCGCCCTTCTTGCCGTTGAATCGTAAGTAAAGGTTGTAATGGTGGTAGTATCTTGCCCGATTAGTGGAATTGAGATCAAAAATGCAATGATAAAAATGGAAAGTTTATTCATATTTTTGGGTTTTAAGAATTTTATAATGCTTGAATGCCTGAATACCTGAATGTTTACAATTTTGGCACAATACCGTGGTTTCATTCAATTCGTACGGTCCGACGTAGGCTGTTCAAAATTGCAAAAAAAATACCCCACGTTTTTATTCCACTTTTGGAATTTGAAAAAGTATTATGAACCACAACTTTAAACAAGATAATGAAAATCATTCAACAATTTTAAATTTTCTTATAGAATGCCTACTAGCGTTGTCTTTTAGACCGATTGGAAGCAATCTAATTGCCAATTTAAAACTTCATAGCAAGCTAGATTCCTTACTTTGCTTGAAAAAAAATTGGCATGTTATGGGTTATTATTGAACAAAAACTGGGAATATCGCACTTCCCAATGCCATCAACACCAGAAACACTTGGCATTATTAAGCAAAAGAAAATCTGTATATTTGTGAAAAAGCAGGAAGAATGATTAGAGTAAGTCAATTATATTTAAACAAAGTTGGACCATTTATAAGTGAGAAGTTTGATTTTTCGGTTGAAGAAGGTCATCCAGATATTCATATTTTCACAGGTCAAAACGGAAGTGGAAAGACTACTATGCTCCATTCAATTGCTAGTAGCTTTGATTTTTTCGAAAATGATCATAAAGAAAATACTTCTAATCTTTTATATAAAAGGTTTCATAAATTTAATGATGATCAAAAAACAATGCCTGAAAGCTATGTCCATTGTATACTGAGACAGAGTAGAAAGAGTAAAGTAGTCGATAAAATTTCAATTTATGGTTGTAAACACTGTGGAAATATTCATCAAAATTATGAGAAAACAGTTAATAATTCGGATGCAATATCAAGGAATGGAAAAAACTATCAACAAAAACCTCATTCTGGAGAACTACTAAAATACAAAAATGCTATAGTTGCGAAAACCTTAGAAAACAAATCTTTTGAATTTGCTGCATTCGGATACTCTAGTTACAGATTAATTCGATCTTCTCATATTTCTATTGATAACAATGATTTAGTTAACCCTTTACATCTGGCATTAGAATTTGTAAAAGATAAGAATACTGGATTTCTTGTTTCAAACTGGATGGTTTCCAGGTATTCAAAATCAGCAATTGAAAGAATGAAAGGGAATGATAAATTAGCAGATAAATATATGCTGGGAGTCAAATGTTTACAAAATGCAATTGCTGAGTTAACAAATGACCAGATAAAATTTGAAATTGAAACCAATCCCTGGCAGGTTCTTCTTATGTTCAATGGAAAACAAATTGAGTTTGATGTTTTACCTGATGGATTGAGATCTCTCCTTAGTTGGCTTGGAGATTTGCTAATGAGATTAGATAGTATCCCATGGAAAAATGATTCAATAGCAGTAAATGAACAAAATATCATTTTACTATTAGATGAGATAGAAGTACATTTACATCCTAAATGGCAATATCATATTTTACCCATTACTAAGAAATTATTTCCTAAAGCTCAAATATTTCTTTCTACACATTCACCCTTTGTAATAAACTCTATTGACAATGCCAAGATTCATATTCTTGAACCATTTAAAGGTAACTCTAGATTGAAAGAAGTAAAATTATCGAATACCGGAGATTCTTATTCGTCTATCTATGAGAACATACTTGAAACAACTCAAACGTTTGGGAAGGAAGCAATGGACAAGTTAAATGAATTCAAAAAAATTGAAAAGGAAATAATCAAGCAAAATTTTGACAATGAAGATAGGTTTGCTAATCTGATAGATGAATTAAAGGATGAAGGGGAAGAAGTGATGGATATTGTACATTCACATATACATAGGGTGAATAGAATCTCAGGGAAAAATTATTTGGAATGGAAAAAATAAATAGAGATGATGTCAATAAGATACCCTCACTAAAAGTGCTAGCAGATAATTGGAAACAGTGGGGAATAGATTTTGAAGAATTTAGAAGTTCAAAAGGAAAAAATGGGCAGAATTTTTCTTGGAGAAATGGAATTTATACGAACCTTAGGAATAATCTTGCTAGTCTCACAGAGTATCATTGTTCTTTTTGTGATAGTTTTCCATTTGATACTTCCAAGGAGACGATAGAACATTATCAACCTAAAAATGAATTTCCTCTAATATCATATAAATACAATAACTTATTCTATTGCTGTGATAAATGCCAATCAAATTCAAATAAAAAATATACTTCCAATCTTAAACCTGATCATGAAAATTATAATTTTTCAGATATTTTCCATTTAGACTTGCTTACCTTTGAAATCAATGTATTAGATCATCTTGAAAAAGATAACCCAAATATTTATAATAAAGCGTGTGCATATTTAACAAGATATGGAATAAATCAAAAAGAAAGAATTACCAGAAGAAAAGGAGTTTATAAGAATTTAAAAAATTACTTCAAATCTGAATATGGAGAGGAAGATCAAAGAATCCGAGATGACTTTCCTTATAGATACCTATATGACACCTTACTTTCGATACATAATCTAACCAATGACCAACAAACTCCAAAATAGCATAAAGCGCATTCATATAAAAAAAGAAGGCATTGGTATTCTAAATTCTACGGAAGACCATGTTGCAGTCGAAGATCCTTTGGAAATTCGTGTGCAGTCTTTTGACAAAATGGTAGATCGTACAATTTCTATTACTATGCGAACTCCGACGAATGATGAGGATTTGGGTATTGGCTTTTTGGTGACGGAAGGTATTATATCTTCCAAAAACCAAATCACGGACATAAAAAAGGTTGACGAAAATACGGTAACGGTTTATCTAAGTGAAAAAACTGAAATTTCATTACAAAAAACGGAAAGAAATTTCTATACGACTTCTAGTTGCGGTGTTTGTGGCAAAGCCTCCATTGATGCGATAAGGGTACAGCCGAATTATCAAGTTGAAAAAGCCGTACCTTTGATTGATAAAAATATTTTGTTTAAATTGCATCAGACCTTAAAGGCTCAACAGTCTTTGTTTTCTTTAACGGGTGGAATTCACGCGGCGGCAATTTTTGACACCGAAGGAAATTTGAAATTTTTGAGAGAAGATGTTGGCAGACACAATGCCTTGGATAAAATTATTGGTAATGCATTTATGAATGATCTTTTACCGTTGAATGATAAAATTTTATTGCTAAGTGGCAGAGCAAGTTTTGAATTAATACAAAAAGCGTCAATGGCTGGCATTCCGATTATTGCAGCAATTGGCGCACCTTCTAGTTTAGCCGTCGAGTTGGCAGAAGGGCACAATCATACCTTGGTTGGATTTTTAAAAAAGGAAAGTTTTAATATTTATTGCGGATATGAAAGAATCAAAAAGTAACAACATAAAGATATTTTCTCCTGAAGAATTGAGTAAAATGAAATTGAGCAAACCACCAAAAAACAGTGTGGGCATGCCAGCCATTTTATCCTCCATTCAGCATATGAGGCAATATATGAATGCAAAAGATGCTTTAAATTTAAGCCTAAAGATCAATCAAAAAGGTGGGTTTGATTGTCCTGGTTGTGCCTGGCCAGATCCAGATGATGACCGTTCTAGCTTGGGAGAATATTGCGAAAATGGGATAAAAGCAATTGCAGAAGAAGCTACTAAAAAATCGCTAACCAGCGATTTTTTCAAATCAAATTCTATAGAATCCCTTTCCAATAAATCAGATTTCGAGTTGGGTAAACTAGGTCGATTGGTTGAGCCAATGGTTTTAAGAGCCGACAGCAACCATTACGAACTAATTGAATGGAGCGAGGCTTTTCAACTGATTGCCAATGAATTAAATGATTTAAATTCACCAGATGATGCATTATTTTACACCTCTGGAAGAACCTCAAATGAAGCAGCTTATTTGTATCAATTATTTGTGAGAGCTTTCGGAACCAACAATTTGCCCGACTGTTCTAATATGTGTCATGAATCAAGTGGCGTTGCTTTGTCGCAAACTTTGGGCATTGGTAAAGGCTCGGTTACTTTGGAGGATTTACACAAATCGGAACTCATAATTGTAATGGGACAAAATCCAGGAACCAACCATCCTAGAATGTTGGGCGCATTGGAAAAATGCAAAGGCAATGGCGGAAAAATAATCACGGTGAATCCACTTCCTGAAGCTGGTTTGATGAATTTCACCAATCCGCAATCTCCTTTAAAAATGTTGACCAATGGAGTCGCTTTGACGGATTTGTATTTACCTGTAAAAGTAAATGGTGATGTGGCATTTTTGAAAGCTGTAATGCGTTTACTTCTTGACAAGGAAGAGCAAAACCCAGGAAAAATTTTCGATCATGATTTCATAAAAGAATTCACAGACGGTTATCAAGCATTTATTGACGATTTAAAGTCTGTTGATTTTGAAGAATGTGTGGCAGAAAGTGGTTTGGAAAAAGAGCAGGTCGTACAAGCCGTAGAAATGATTGCAGCCACCAAAAAAATAATCATTTGCTGGGCAATGGGCATCACGCAACACGAAAATGGTGTGGACAATATCAAAGAAATTGTAAACTTGCTTTTGTTAAAAGGTGCCATTGGAAAATCAGGTGCTGGCACTTGTCCCGTTCGTGGTCATAGCAATGTACAGGGAGATCGTACAATGGGTATTTGGGAAGCTCCTAAAAAAGTTTTCTTGGATAATTTAGAAAAAGAGCATAAAATCAAGGTTCCAAGAGAACACGGGCTTGCGACAGTTCCAGCAATAAACGCAATGCACGAAAAAGCGGGCAAAATCTTTTTTGCGATGGGTGGTAATTTCATAGGAGCCACGCCAGATACTGAATTTACCGCAAAAGCTGTGCAAAAGTGTAGATTAACCGTGCAGGTTTCAACAAAACTAAATCGTTCTCATTTGGTTGTAGGAAAACAAGCCTTAATCTTACCTTGTTTGGGCAGGACGGATAAAGACATGCAAGAATCTGGCGAACAATTTGTAAGCTGTGAAAACTCAATGGGTGTTGTACAATCTTCTAAAGGCTTTTTAAATCCACCATCAAAAAAGCTAAAAAGTGAGGTGGCAATTGTTGCAGAACTTGCCGCTGCTACCCTTCCCGATTCACCAATTGAATGGCTGAAAATGGCTGGCAATTATGACTTAATAAGAGCCGCAATTGCTAGAGTGATTCCAGGCTTTGAAAATTACAATGAGCGCGTTCGCAAATCAGGAGGATTTTATTTACCAAATGGAGCAAGAGAAAGAAAATTTAACACCTCCACGGGAAAAGCCAACTTCTCTATAAATGCAATTCCCAAAAACGATTTAGCGGAGGATGAATTTGTGATGATGACGGTAAGAAGCCATGACCAGTTCAACACCACTATTTACGGTATGGATGATCGTTACCGAGGCATCAAAAATGAAAGGCGTGTTGTAATGATGAATCAGGATGATATAAATGCAATAAATTTAAAAGCAAAAGATGTTGTTGATCTAAGCAGTGAATTTAATGGTGTTGTTAGAGAAGCAAAAACATTTGTTATTGTCCCTTATCCAATTCCACGTGGAAACATTGCTACTTATTTTCCAGAAGCAAACCCATTGGTTCCCATTGATTCATTTGCTAGAGGAAGTATGACACCATGCTCTAAATTTGTACGTGTGAAGATACATCCCAAATAGTAAATAAATAGCTGGGCAAAGTGCCCAACTATTTAAATGTAAGTATGAAATTAATCACAATAGTAAAAAGGAAAAAAGACAAATTTAAATCACCCATTCTGATTTATACATAAATGTACAACTGATAATCCATCCTAAAAAGTAATTTTCGGCTATTTTCTTACGGTCCCAAAATCAATTAATATAAATAATTTATAAATGTTTTTGGGCAAGCAGTTATATTATATATAATCTGGACTATAATTGATTCAATATCAAATAATAAAATTTAAAAATATATGTTTAATTATTTTATACGAGTTTGATGAAAAACTAATCTTACAGGCATGACTTTTTGTTTTTATAAAGTATGAAAGACAAAATTGGCAACGGAGTAGCTAAATTTGCAATGTTACTGCGAAATTCAGAATTTAAAGGAAGTACTTCTTGGCAATCTGCCATTGAATTGGCAAAAGCAGGTAAAGGAAATGATCCAAACAGCTATCGAGATAAAATGATTCGCTTAATGGAAAGTAATAAAGCATTGGAAAAAACAAGGGAATAATCATACCTTTGCCCCACATTTAGTAACGATGAAATAATAATTTCGTCATTTAGACGAGTTTAAAAAGAAGCTGTTCAAATGATGAAGTTATTCTTTGACCATTCCTAAACAAAAAAAAACTATGAAAGATAAATTTATGCAACTCGCAATAGATCAAGCCCAAAAAGGCTTGTCGGAAGGTGGTATTCCTATCGGTTCTGTACTGGTTAAGGGTGGAGAAGTTGTTGCGCAAGGACATAATAAAAGAGTCCAAGAAGACAATCCCATTTTACATGGTGAGATGGACTGCCTTTTTAATGCGGGCAGAATTGGCTCTTACAAAAATACTGTCATTTATTCAACATTGATGCCTTGCTTTATGTGTGCAGGAACCATTGTTCAGTTTAATATTCCCAAGGTGATTGTGGGTGAGTCCACAACTTTCTCTGGTGCTAGAGCATTTATGGAGGAACACGGTGTGGAAGTGGTCGATCTTCAATTGCCTGAATGCATTAAAATGATGGAGGATTTTATTGAGGAAAATCCTAAATTGTGGAATGAGGATATTGGGGAGCTGTGAATTTGAAAATGTGAAAATGTGTGAAAAATGATAAGTAAAGAGATGCTTGAAACGATAGCAAAGTTTGACGAATTTGTTGAATAAGAACCTGTCTAAAATTTTGAGCCATTTAATTGAAAAGCCCCATGCATTTATTTTAAAGGACAAAACTTAGACAGATTCATAATAATAAAGAATGAGTAATAAGGGACAGAGAATTAATAAGTGTCCCTAACTGTCAGATATACCCTAAATATCTACCTCAAACCGCTACGGCAAAAACATTTACATGGTCTGGGATTTTAACGTGTGTTCTAAAGTTTCCAAAATCTGGAAGCTTGCTTTTAACCCAGTGAGCAACCTCGTTTCCACTGACATACATTGCTTTTGTAGAGCATTGCATTAAGTGTTCTCTTGGATTGATTTTATTTCTTTTAGCACATTCCAATAATTTTTCCATTCCAACATAAAAGGCAAATGTCAATAAAATTGGGTCGTGATGCATATAAATACCTTTAGATTTCTCAAAATATAGATCAGCCATTGTTTTTAAACTATCCGCAATAGTAGAAATGATTTCTACCATTTGCAAATTACAAGGGAATAGATTTTGCACTACATTCTCTTTACTATTTTTAGCAATTTCCGATGTACCAACTACATTTTTAATCTCATCAATAATAATCGAAAAGTTGGTTGGAGCAGCATTTTGAGATTGTTCAAATTCCCAGGTTATAATTGATGCTATAGCTCTTCCGTCAATGCTAAATTCATCCGCTAAAGACTTTATCTGAGGCACATATTCATTAAGCATACCTTCAATGTTTATAAAATCATTGTCGGTAAAATTTTCGTTTTCAGGCTCATAAAAAGAAACGTCCGTTTCTTCGTATTTTTCATTTCCATATGACGACCATTCATATTTTTTGATTCCCACATGGGTAGACGATGCCCACCACCAGTGTCGGTGCTTGATATAAAACATGTTCGATAATTTTAAGTATTCGGAGATTGGAAAATCCAATAATGAAGTTGCTTCGGAGTTGTATAAAATAAACCCTCTTAAGATTAAAGAGAATTTAAAGTTTTTCATTGTGTCAAAGCCAAATATAGATATAATTTTAACAATTCGTTCTTTTATTAGGATAAAATTTAATTTATTTTTTAAAATCTTCATAAAGATCGTCTAAACAGAACTTATTGCATTGAGAATTAATCAAATATTTGACTAACAACGATTTACACACACTGGTTTACACATTCGCCTTTTTTCCTATATATTTAAGTATCATAATGAGACAGAAACCTGTATGCTGTAAGTTGGTACATATTCTTAATTTGCTTATGAGAACAAACGCATCTAATTTCTTGCAACTGCTTGATAAAGTTTGTAGTTACCAGTTATGGTAAATTTTTATCAATTATATTTGTAAAATGATAGGTTTTATGAAAAACTTTTATTTAAATATAAGTGCTCCCATACTAAGCGACACCATCTTACAGTTTCATGGCTGGTGGCAATTGGTGTTTGCCTATTTGCATTTGCGGCACGGCATTTGTGCTACCGTTGTATACAATTTAAAAACATAATCTTATGAAAGAAGTAAAATATCCAAAATCATTTTCACACATTGGAATTACTGTTCCTGATATTCATAAAGCTGTAAAATTCTATGAAGAAATTATGGGATGGTATGTGATTATGAAACCATCACCAGTTAAAAAAGAAAGTGATACTGCAATCGGACAAATGTGTATTGATGTATTTGGAGATGATTGGGAGAAATTTGAAATCGCCCATATGTCAACATCTGACGGAATTGGAATTGAGCTTTTTTCTTTCCCACACGGAAATAAAGAAGCACCTGAATTTAATCCATTTAACACAGGATTATTTCACTTTTGTGTTCAAGACCCAGATATCGAAAATCTAACCAAAAAAATAGTTGAAGCAGGTGGAAAACAAAGAATGCCTATAAGGGAGTATTATCCAAATGAAAAACCCTATAAAATGGTATATGTAGAAGACCCCTTTGGAATCGTATTTGAAATATATACTCATAGTTACGAATTAACTTATTCTTCTGGAGCATATCAAGAATAAAAACTGCAAACAACAATGGCTATAAGTAATTGCTTGTCCTCGCCTATTTTGGAAATTCCTGCGGAATTTCCAACTTGGTGTTTACTTGCTAAGTGAAATGCTAAACCACGCAACTACTCATAGCCGAAACCGCTGCGCCATTTAAGAAAAACGAACTGAAATCAAACTGAATGGGAATATTTGATAAATTATTTGGAGGTAAAAAAAAACCGTCTGACTCTTCTTCTAATCAAGAACTTAGAATGGAATATAATATTATGAAAAATATTTCATTAGAAAAATGTCAGAAATATGAAAATGCTGAACTGTATGAATTAGTTGAGAGCGGAATTTATAAAGACCTTAATTACAACGATGATACAAAATATAGAATGACTATCACCTACGAATTGGAATCTGATAACAGTAATAATCAATATCCTTTAGAAGATGTTTTGGATAAATACTATTTACACGTTTCCGACTTTTTGGAATCGGAAAATAATAGTGAATCCAATAAATATAAACTTGAATTAGGCGGAGATTTAGATGATATAAAAAAGTCTAAACAAATAATTGGAAAGAGGGTTTTCAATCGTGACTTTTTAGATGAAGGACAAGTAAGAGTAAGTTTAATAGTTGAATAAAAAACGAACGTGCAACAATGTGTATAATTCATTGCTAGTTATAGCTTGCTTACGAAAGTCCTCGCGGACTTTCTATCTGTGTTTTATTTGCTAACTTTAGTGCTTAAATACGCAACGAAATCATATACTAGAACGTTGTGCCATCAAGAAAATTAATATAAAGATAGTGATTTGAAAGTAAGTGATAACTATGAACAATCTCGGAAAAAGCTATATTTGAAAGTATGAAATTAAATCAAGAAATATTTACTTTTGGTCTTTTTCGTTGTATTCTCCTGTTCCGTTATTCAGAACATCGTTTAAAGATTTATGTCTTTTTTCTACTCGTTTAAACTCAATAATATTGGCTTTAGTAGATTTAGATTCATTACTTATATATAGGTTTCCAGCCTCATCAAATGAGATGCCTTCAGGCTGTCCAAAAATTTTGTGGGATAAAAAATAAACTCCTTTTGTGGCTTTTTGTTTATCTAATACGACAAGAAGCTTTCCTCTATTGGCGAGAATGTATAAATATCCCGTTATTGGATCAAAAGACAGGCCAGATGGAGCAAAGTGATTGACTCTGGAACTTACATTAATATTGTTAACAAAGTTGTCAAAAAGGTTGAATCTTTTCAAAGAATCAATCTCTTTCTTAAGATTGAGAATCCTATACGGTTCTACCTTCGTATTTTGAGTCGATAGATCAATGGAATATATTCCCTTATCACTTTTATTTTTACTCTTTTTCTCTACCTCACCTTTGCAAGCTAATAGTAGAAGGTTCCGCTCAGAGTCATAACACATTCCTTCGACATCATTTCTTTTAGAAAGTGAGGTGTTGATTTCCTTTATTTTAATTTTTCTTTGGATATCAATTACTTTAATATTGCCATTGCTTTCGGCTACATAAACATTATCACCGTTTCTAGTAACTGCTTCGTAGTCGTCTTCTTTTCCAAAATCTATTTCAGAAATTGTTTTCCCAATAGCTAAATCATATAGGTACAAGATGCCTTTTTCATCATTTATGGCATAAAACTGTTGCTCCTTGTAATGGCTTATCCCTGAGATTTCTTTTAATTTCTTAGGCATCCTATAGGTACTGTCTGGACTCATTATCTCAAAGGGTAAGAAAAATGTTTCATCTTGAAAACCTGAGATCTTTTTTTTGTATTTCACTTTTTCAAATACAACAATAGGGCTTGAAAGCGTCAAAATAACGACAGCGGCAAAAAGATACGATAGCAAATTATTCATACTCGTTCCATATTATAATGAAGTAAAAATAATACTTATAATGAAGCTGAGCATTGTAAGAATGATGCCTGTCCCAAATATGGTATAGCACCATCTGAGCCTTTTATACTTTCTATCCAAATCTATACCAACATCGTAGAGGTCAGTAAATACAGCTTGTTCAAAAGCACTATCCTTAGTTAGTAGCTCCTTAGCACCATCCACAAATTCGCTTTTAGAAAGAGTCGCAAAATTTTTAAAATAAAATACACTCTTCTGACCTGTATAAATTTTTTCACTGGTTATTTCATCTTTACTTATCACGGATGGTCGTGTAGCCAGAGTGGCTAACAAGATTGTAAGTCCACTCGTCACAATTAAGATCGAAATCGGAATGATAAAGCTGGAAAAGTCAAAAATGTAACTTGCAAACATTGGAATCAAAAGTGTCAATAAAATTGAATTTACAGTAATCATAATGCCTGCTTTCTTATCTGCAATATTGACGATATCAACTTGATTTCTTGATGATGTTTTAATCATCGTCATTGCATGCTTATTATTTAAAATGGATGCACTTGATTTTTGGCTCTGTATATGTTTTATAATTTTTGCTTTATTACTATTTTTTTGTGATAGGTAATTTTCTACCGAATATTGTGTAAAGAATCTAGATTTAGTATTATAATCTATTAAATAATTGTTAATACCTATGTATTGACTTAAATTAGGAAAATAAAAATTAAATTCAGTAAATAAGTTGTCCAAGGTTTTTGTAATCTTTTTCTGAGCTAGAATTGATAGGATCGCATCATGCCCCAACTTTATACCTAAAGGTGATTTTTTGTTTACAGGCTCAGATAGGTCTTTATATGCCAAGAGCATTTCTCGTGTATCTTTTTCTGATAAGCCAAGTTGCTCACAAATATCCTTGACAAAAGCAGTCTGTATAGCTTTTATTTCATCTAATGTGGCGTTGCTGTCGTTGGTCAGTTTTTTATCTATATCTAACAGTCTATAGTAGAAGATGAAAACATAAACCTTACTGATGAAAATTTGTGCTGTAGTAGCATTTGTTTCACTGGATATTTTATCTACTTGCTTATTAGGTTCCTGTATCTTGCGCCATAGAAAAACAACTTGCTCCCTGTTGTCTTCATTCAAGAGATGTTTTTTTATTTCTTTATAAAGAAGATTAAATTCTGAATTTTTATCTTTCTTTATTTTTTGTGCATTCATATTTAATAGTTTTTGGTACAGTTGCTTTAAGATTTTTCAAACAAAAAAGTCACCCTTCAATTCTTCCTAAATGAAAATACTTTGAAGATAACACACTTATAAGAGATGACTAAGATCGCACTTCTATCGATACCTATATCAAAACTCTCTACAATAATGAGTCACGATGTCATTAATACTACTTAATGACGGCATATTCTCTCAGGATCGACTCACGAATAAGTCAGCATCGGCTGCCGATTCCTTTTGACCAAACATTGCACCGTTTACATTTTGATTTTATTCAAGCGGTTCCTCGTTAGGATATTTTAGGCTCAGGGAGGAATTTAGTGGAAAAGCTTTTAGCTTTTAGCTTTTAGCTTTTAGCTTTTGGCACTTGGCACTTGGCTTTTGACCAATAGCCAACAGCCAACAGCCAATAGCCAACAGCCAATAGCCACCCAATAAATAGCCAAAGACCAACAACGTTTCCACTAAATCCTTTCATGAGCCGATAGTTTATAATGGGATCGACCATCGGGCATAGCCAGACTATGATGGGAAAAAATGACAGCACCGGCTGCCGCTTAATAAATTTCTGGCATTGAAAAAATATAAAATATTGTCTTCTTCTTCATTCCTACTACATTTACAGCTCTAACTTTCAACAAGATTCAATTTGCAATGTTTACATTTATTGCAGTCAAGATTTATGTTTTTCTTTACAGAATGACCAAACTCCTTCACGATCAGATAACTAAGAATCAGTAAAAATTTTAAACAATTGAGCTTTGAGTAAATTTTCAATTTGAGCAATATAATACAAATATCAATCATCAGCAATTAAAATTTTATTTTTTACATAATTTCTAGTAACCAAGTACACTGTAAATTAAATACTGTCGAGTTAATTTGAGTCAAATTTGGTCGAGTATAAGGCGGAGGTTATTAGTCATAGCCATGGCTGACTCGGTAGCAGGGCTACTGGATGATTTTCTCAATGCAGTATAAGGAAAAAAGATGAAGCGGTCCGATGTAGGCTGCTCAAAATGTGGGTTTTTTGGCCAAAAACTACCCTCAGTTTTTGTTTTAGGAATGGTTAAAAAATATGTTACCTATTTTAGCCGCATCGGCGGACCGATCAGTTTTTTTCTCTATACAATGAATTGGAATGTGAGTTTAGCTGGATTTTAGAGATTGCATACTACTCTCGTATTTTGAAATGTAGTATATTTACCACTCGAAGCGCAACATATAATACTTTAGTTCATGCTCTCTGCAATGGACGAAAGAAGCAACAGGCAATCATATTGATTGGTTGAATTAAAATTAAATTAAAAAATGGAAAAAATATTTGAGTGTACCTTAGATGATCTTTTGCGGGTTCTCGGTTCGGCGGTAATAATATATATTCTCATTATTGTTTATATCCGTATTTTAGGCAAACGCTCTACATCTGAACTTAATAATTTCGATTGGATTGTGACGGTTTCGGTAGGTTCGATAGTAGCTTCTACAGTAATATTAAAAGATATTTCTGTTATTGAAGGAGGACTGGGCATTTTCATTTTAATGATGTTACAATTTATTGTTACAAAAATAATGCATAATTCGAAGACATTTAGAGAGGTTGTAAAGTCTACGCCGCAATTATTACTTTTTGAAGGAGCATTTATTGATGAGAATATGAAAAAAGAAAGAATATTAAAACCTGAAGTTTATGCAGCTATTAGGCAAAGTGGATTAATGTCGGTCAAACAAATCTATGCGGTGGTATTAGAAACAAACTCTAAAATAAGTGTTATACCTAATGAAAACTCAGAGGAATTGGGCTTTTCTTTAAGTGATGTTCAAGGCTTACCCGATGGGCTAAAAGATGATTTGGAAAGGCGGAAAGATGAAAATAAAGAATAAAGTATTCACACAATAAAGTAAATGGCACTTTTATTGTAATAAGAAAAGAGATAATGAACATAGCGCAAATAGAAGATAAAATATCAGTTTTAACGACAAGTTTAGATAAAGAGAAATTCATTTATGATTTTTTATTGGCATACGGGCTACCTAAAGCTTCCATAACGAGACTCAAAAAGGGAAACCTAAACCTATCCACTAAACCCAATGAAATATCTTGGAAAAAGAAGCTCTATTTTAGAGAAGAAACAAAGGAAGACCTCCACCTCACGCTATCAGATATTGAATCTTCATTGAGCCATAAGCAGCGATTTGTGATTGTGACGGATTATAAAACTTGGCTGGCTGCCGATACCAAAACGGGTGACAAGCTGGACATTCCCTTCAAAGATTTAGCGCAGTATTTTGATTTTTTTCTGCCCTGGGCTGGTATGGAAAAAACCCAACACCAAAATGAAAACCCTGCGGATGTAAAAGCTGCGGAAAAAATGGCTAAACTCTTTGATGAAATCAAAAAGGACAATCCGCAAGATGATCTGGAATTTATCAAAGACCTCAATGTTTTTTTGTCAAGATTGCTGTTTTGCTTTTTTGCAGAGGACACCAACATTTTTGAGGAAAATCAATTTACAAATGCTTTGGCTTCTCATACCAAAGTCGATGGGAGTGATTTGAATGCGTTCTTCGATGATCTTTTTAAGGTACTCAATAGCTCCAAAAAGAATCGTGGAAAAATGGCAGCCTACTTGGATGCCTTTCCTTATGTAAATGGTGGTCTTTTTGAACGATCTATAAAAGCACCTGCATTTACCAGAAAATCAAGACAGGCGATCATTGCAGCTGGCGAACTCAATTGGAAAGACATCAATCCTGATATTTTCGGTTCTATGTTCCAAGCCGTCATTGGCGTGGAGCAACGTGGGAGTCTTGGTCAGCATTATACTTCTGTACCAAATATCATGAAGGTCATCGAGCCTTTGTTCCTCAATGATCTCTATGAAGAATTTGAAAGGGCAGGCGACAGTTCTAAAAAACTGAATGCCCTACTCAATCGAATTACCTATCTTAAAATATTTGACCCTGCTTGTGGTAGTGGAAATTTTCTGATTATTGCGTACAAAGAACTGAGAAAACTTGAAATAAAAATTTTCCTAAAACTCAAAGTAGCCATTCCTTTTAGTGCCATTGCGCTTACTCAATTCTTTGGTATAGAAATAGATGACTTTGCAGTAGAAATTGCACAACTCTCCTTATGGCTGGCAGAACATCAGATGAATGTAGAATTTTTTAAAGCCTTTGGAAAAACCAATCCAACCTTACCACTAAAACAAGCGGGTCATATCGTTTGCGCCAATGCTTGTCGGATAGATTGGGAGGAGGTTTGTCCCAAAGATGATAAGAGTGAAATTTATATTTTGGGGAATCCGCCGTATTTGGGGTTTAGTTTTCAAAGTAAAAAACAAAAATCTGATATGATCCAGGTATTTACAGGATATAAGAATTTTAAATTCCTTGATTTTATTTCATGCTGGTTTTTCAAATCGGCAAATTACATCGGAAACAATGAAGTAATTAAAGCAGCATTTGTGACCACAAATTCAATTTGTCAGGGCAATCAAGTTGAAATGCTTTGGAGAAAAATACTTTCTTTAGGGATTGATATAAACTTTGCTGTACCGAACTTTAAATGGAACAATAATGCAAAGAACAAAGCACAGGTAGTTTGTTCAATAATATGCATCGCTAAAGCAAAACAATCTGAAAAAATAATTTACAAAGATGGATTAATGAATAAGGTAAAGAATATTAATCCTTACCTTTTAGATGCACCAAACATTATCATTTCAAAAAGAAGAAATAACTTATCGAATTTGTCCAATATGGAGTACGGAAATATGCCTCTTGATGGTGGATATTTATTATTAAATAATCAAGAGAAAGTGAACCTGATTGAGAATTATCCACAATCCAAAAAATTCATAAGACAAATAATGGGATCAAGAGAGTTTATAAATAGCATTATTAGATGGTGTTTGTGGCTTCACGGACAAGATTCAGAAGAATATAACACAATAGAACCTATTAAAGAAAGAATTGCCAAAGTAAAAGAATCAAGAACAAACGGAGGTATTATCGCTCAAAATTATATTAAGATTCCTCATAGGTTTTATTCTGTAAACACAGCAATTGATTCACAAATCATTATACCTAGAGTTTCATCTGAAAGGCGAGAATATATCCCTCTTGGATTCTTAAATGCGGATATTATTATATCTGATTCAGCTCAAGCTATATATGATCCAGAGCCTCACATATTTTCTATGATTACATCTAAGATGCATATAGGTTGGTTTCGTACAACAGCAGGTAGACTTAAGACTGACTACAGATACTCCTCAGCATTAAGTTACAACACCTTCCCATTCCCAAAAATATCCGAAGCCAGAAAAGACGAACTCACGACCTCCACATTCCGCATATTGGAGGAACGAGAAAGGCATTCTGAAAAAACATTGGCACAACTTTATGATCCAGATAAAATGCCTGATGGATTGAGAGAAGCCCACCATCTCAACGATCTTGCGGTAGAAAGATGTTATCGGAGCAAACCATTTGAGTCAGATGAAGAGCGACTAGAATATCTTTTCAAACTGTATGAAAAAATGATTCAGGAGGAAAAAGACGCAGACACCTTATTCCAGAAAGAGAAAAAAACGAAAAAACGGAAGAAAAAGGATGCTTAAACCAATTCCTCAGTAAATTTGAAAACGAATTATGCCAAATATAGTACATGTAGAATACAAGCAAACAGGACAAAGCAAAAGCACCAACGATCTTGGAATGCGAGAAATGCAAGAACGTGCATTTGAAGCCCGAGATGCTCAATACTTATTGCTAAAAGCTCCACCAGCATCAGGAAAGTCGAGAGCATTGATGTTTTTGGGTTTGGATAAACTCAAAAATCAAGGCATCAAGAAAGTCATTGTTGCCGTACCAGAACGATCTATTGGTAGTTCATTTTCCAAAACCAATTTAAAGGAACACGGTTTCTTTGCAGACTGGAATCCTGCTGACAAATACAATCTATGCACGCCAGGCAGTGATGGCAGTAAAAGCAAGGTCCAGGCCTTCCAAAATTTTATGGACAATGAAGAATCCATTCTCATTTGCACTCATGCGACTTTGCGCTTTGCTGTAGAAGAATTAGAGGAAGAGAAATTCAATGATACCTTGTTGGCAATAGATGAATTTCACCATGTATCGGCATCAGCGGATAATAGGTTGGGCGATCTCCTTAGAGATGTTATGAAAAAATCAACGGCTCACATCATTGCGATGACAGGATCTTATTTCCGAGGTGATAGCATTCCAATCCTCCTACCAGAAAATGAAGCAAAATTTACCAAAGTAACTTACAATTATTATGAGCAGCTCAATGGTTATGACTTTCTTAAATCTTTGGGAATTGGATATCATTTTTACCAAGATAAATACACAGATGCCATTATGGAAGTGCTAGACACTGATAAAAAAACGATACTGCACATTCCCAATGTAAACTCGGGTGAGTCTACGAAAGAAAAACACAATGAAGTCGATTTTATCATAGATGCCATTGGAGTTATAGACCATCAAGATTCAGAAACAGGCGTTATCCATGTAAAAAGGCATGAAGATGGGAAGCTCATTAAAATAGCCGACCTTGTAGAAGACAGTTCTAGGGAAAGAGACAAAATCGTCAATTACTTACGAGAAGCAAATGAGCTAGATGATATTGACATCATCATAGCTTTAGGCATGGCAAAAGAAGGATTTGATTGGCCGTATTGTGAACATGCTTTGACGGTTGGTTATAGAGGTTCATTGACGGAGATCATTCAGATCATTGGTCGAGCAACAAGAGATTCGAACAACAAAACGCATGCTCAATTTACCAATCTCATAGCACAGCCAGATGCAACAGATGATTTGGTAAAATTATCCGTGAACAATATGTTGAAAGCCATCACCGCCTCTTTGTTGATGGAACAAGTATTGGCACCAAATTTTAAATTTAGAACGAAAGTAGAAGGATACAAAGACGAAAAGCCAAAGCCAGGAACGATATCTATAGGAGGATTTAAAGAACCGAGTTCAAAAAGAGTAAAAGACATCATCGAATCCGACCTTAACGATCTCAAAGCGACCATACTCCAAGATGACACGATGCTAAAAGCTATGCCAGGCAATATAGATGCGGAAGTCATCAACAAAGTGCTTATTCCTAAAATCATACGGATAAAATATCCAGACTTAGATGATGAGCAGATTGAAGAAATAAGGCAACATGTTGTTTCAGACTCCGTTATTAAAAATGGTGAAATAAAAGATACGGGAGACAAGCGATTTATAAGAATGGCGGGAACATTTGTCAACATAGATGACCTACACATAGACTTAATCGACCAAGTCAATCCCTTCCAAAAAGCCTTTGAAATTTTATCCAAATCAGTAACAACAAAAACGCTTAAAATCATACAAGACACGATAGAAGCGACAAGGATCAAGATGGATTTTGAAGAGGCAAAAATCTTATGGCCAAAAATTCATGAGTTTAAAAAGCTTAATAATCGAGATCCAAATCTGCATTCACACGATCCACAAGAAAAGAGGATGGCAGAATGCATCATTTATTTAAAAGAAGAAAAAAGAAAGCGTCAACAAGATGGAGGACAAGGATAAAATATTAGATGAAATATTCAATGATGATCCTTTAGGTTTGTTAAATGTAAAACCAAAGGTAAAGGCACAAAATGCTGATGATAGATTGATTGCCTCTTTTCAAGAAATCACAGAATTTTATAAAAAACACAATAAGGAACCAGAGCCAAGCAGGTCAAATATTACAGAATATAAATTATACACAAGGCTCAAATCATTGAGAGAAGATGGTGAAAAAATGATGGCACTTGCACTTTATGATGATTGTAGTTTACTTAGAAAGGAAGTAAAAGAAATCAATTCAATAGAAGATATATTTAGCGATGATAGCTTAGGTTTATTAGACAGTGATGATTTAGGATTGTATAATTTAACACATGTTCCCAAAGAAACATCAATGCCTGATTACATTGCCAAAAGGAAACCATGTAAAAATTTCGAAGAATACGAATCCTTATTCAAAGCGTGTCAGTTAGCACTTAAAGATAAAAGCAGACAGATAACACAATTTAAAAACGAGCAACAAATTGACAAAGGCTATTTCTTTGTCTTAAAAGGGGTTATGCTTTATGTGGCAGAAATTGGCAAAAGAAAATTAGACAAAAACGGAAAATACAATGCTCGGTTGAGAGTGATTTTTGAAAATGGTACCGAATCAGATTTGCTGTTAAGATCTTTGTCCGCAGAATTGTATAAAGACGGAAGAAGAATAACTGAACACATAGATAAGCACCTAGACAACTTCCGTGGAATCTCAGAGGACGATGTTGCATCAGGATATATTTATGTATTGAAATCAAAAAGTACAAATGAAGCAATTCAAGCTTTGTCCAATCTTTACAAAATAGGTTATACAACCATCAATTCTAAAGAGCGACTTAAAAACGCAGCCAATGAACCAACCTATTTAATGGCAGAAGTGGAAGAAATAGGTTCCTACAAATGCTATAATATGACAGCACAAAAACTAGAATTAATGCTGCACAAATTTTTTGGTCATGTTTGCTTGGATATTGATGTATATGACAACAAAGGCAAAAAGCATGCTCCACGAGAATGGTTTATTGTACCATTTAATATAATAGACGAAACGATTGGATTAATTCATTCAGGAGAAATCCTAAATTATCGTTATGATGAAAAGGCTGAGATGATAAGAAAAAAATAATATCGTATAAAGGCAAATCAACTAATCTGCAATTGTAATTTATCCTATTGCGAAATAATCTTTTTGAAACCTCAAATGTTCCACTCTAAAGAGAAGTTAGTGGTTCAAGTCCTAAATAGTTGACAGTATAAACAAAGTATTTTTGGGCTGTTCAAGGCAAAGGTTCTTTAACGCAGAACAGGTGAAAAAGACGAAGTTTAGAGTGTCAAGGATTTAAGACTTGAACCACTAGATGGATGTAGAAGTATTTTTTCCTTACTAAGTACACTGAAAATTAAGTAAATGTGCTTTTTGAGCTTTGTATTTTTGAACTATACAAAGAACGCACGGAAACTGATAGCAGAGCTACCAAGTTGAGTACGAGATGCAGTATAGTACAAAAAGACATGTTCAAAAAGTATAGTTATTTACTCAAGTTTCGCAGGTTTTTCAGCCTTGATAAATCATTAGTAATCAATAGATTTTGTCGTTTTTTGTGATTTTGTCTCTTACTTTTTCAGTCGAAAAAAAGCCGAATGTCGGACCAAAGCAAAAATCTTGTCAAAATAATGGTTCCTTGCTCTATGCCTACGCGCGCCACCCCATTTTGACTAGCCTACGCTTCATTTAAAATTAGAATATAAATTCATTAGACATGCGAAACTTAAGTTATTTATTTTACAGTGTACTAAGTAAAGCGTAAATTAAAAAATGTCCTATTTTGGTCCGAATCGTTGGACCGTTTATATTTTTGGGCTCAGGGAGGAATTTAGTGGAAAAGCTTTTGGCACTTGGCTTTTGACCAACAGCCAATAGCCAACAGCCACCCAATAAATAGCCAAAGACCAACAACGTTTCCACTAAATCCTTTCATGAGCCGATAAATATATATTTCAAAGAGCAAACTCAAATGTTGCAAAGTCAAATGATAGATAATCAATATATTATCAGTATCATAATGTCTTCATATAAAAATTATTTTTAATAATGACCGTAAAACAATAGCTATGTCTTGAAAATAAAGAACGCATGGTTTATATTTGTACCATGAAGTATTTAGGATTATCAATTTTGTTGATCCTGTTATTTTCAATAAATGCGCAAAGCCAAGAATTTGTTACGGATACCACTGCCAACCTCTCTATCTGTCTGGTTCCTGATGCGATACCAAAGTATAAGGGAGGATACGGTCAACTTGTAAAGTTGATTACGGATAATCTGACCTATACCATAGACGCAAGAAAAAATCAAATTAGTGGCACAATCGCTGTAAAGTTTATTGTGGATACCAGTGGATTAGTAGTAAACCCTGTTTTATTAAACAATTTAGGATACGGTCTGGACGAAGAAGTACTTCGAATACTAGGGCTGATGTCTGGCAATTGGGAGCCAGGCTATTATGAACAGGAGAAAGTGGCGCAATACATAACCTTGCCCATTCAATTTTCTACCTATTCCAAAGGCATTTCAAGTCAAGCAACCGATGAAATTGTCGTCAAAGAGTCAAATGAATTATACTTAAAGGGAGTTACCGAATTTGAAGCAGAGAATTACAAAGAAGCTCTGGAACTTTTCAACAAAGCGATAGAAATTGACGATTACCACTTGAAAGCTTATTATTTCCGTGGTCGAGCGCACCAAAGACTTGGTGATCTGGGCAACGCTTGTTTGGATTGGACACATTCTCATAAAAGGGGAATTCCCGAATCAAGAAAGTATGTTTTGGAATATTGTGGAAATATGCAAACGGTGAAATAATGCGAGAATGCTTGAATGCAAGAATGCGAGAATATTTTCTGTGTGCTTCTTGACTCTGTGTTGCTTCGTTATTTCATGGTGAAATAAAATACATGGATATATGCAAACGGTGAAATAATGCGAGAATGCTTGAATGCAAGAATGCGAGAATATTTTCTGTGTGCTTCTTGACTCTGTGTTGCTTCGTTACTTCATGGTGAAATAAAATACATGGATATATGCAAACGGTGAAATAATGCGAGAATGCTTGAATGCAAGAATGCGAGAATATTTTCTGTGTGCTTCTTGACTCTGTGTTGCTTCGTTATTTCATGGTGAAATAAAATATATGAATATTTACTGTGTATTTCTTGACTCTGTATTTCTTGTATTGAAATAAAATACGATCATGCGAGCATTAAATAATTATGCCAACAACACAAAGCAAATATTCTTACATTCTCGCATTCTTGCATTCTCGCATTCTCGCATTCTCGCAATTTCTTGACTCTGTATTTCTTGTATTGAAATAAAATACGATCATGCGAGCATTAAATAATTATGCCAACAACACAAAGCAAATATTCTTACATTCTTGCATTCTCGC
>Ga0209187_1000348_pt1 | contig 87864 bp, 69 predicted proteins | sample BantaG_FD_187430 | JGI IMG/M metagenome (GOLD analysis project Ga0209187, IMG submission 187430) | Marine algal microbial communities from Bantry Bay, Ireland - BantryBay_4 metaG (SPAdes) (version 2) | ecosystem: Host-associated > Algae > Red algae > Unclassified | place: Bantry Bay, Ireland...
GCCTCGCCGAACCTATGGGTTCGCCTACGTTTTTTGCCTTGATCCATTTTGAACAATTCTAAATCCTTTTCCGTCATCTAAAAATAGAAATGGTATAATATCTGTTAATGTTGGGAGAAAATAATATATAGGTGGTAAAACTCATAAGGTATTTTTTAGGTCTAATGGCGATGGTGTAGTGGCTAGAAACACAAAAGCCTATTGATTTACATCAATAAGCTTTTGAAGTTCGTCGGGGTAGCAGGATTACCTAGCGGTGATCCTGAAGAGGGGAGGTGACAATACTATAAAAGCTATAGCCTGTCGGCTATTCAGGCTTTTGTGCTTCCAGCCATCCTTAGGAGTAAACTCCACGGCTGGCTGAAAACACAAAAGCCTATTGATTTACATCAATAAGCTTTTGAAGTTCGTCGGGGTAGCAGGATTACCTAGCGGTGATCCTGAAAAGGGGAGGTGACAATACTATAAAAGCTATAGCCTGTCGGCTATTCAGGCTTATGTGCTTCCAGCCATCCTTAGGAGTAAACTCCACGGCTGGCTAGAAACACAAAAGACTATTGATTACATCAATAAGCTTTTGAAGTTCGTCGGGGTAGCAGGATTCGAACCTGCGACCCTCCCGCTCGAGCGGGATGCGCTGCATCTAGATTTCGAGATTTTTAAGGAAGCGTTTGGCGCCTCGTTTTTTAATTTTTTTTTCTAGCGCTAAAGCATCAGATTTAGCAATATGTAATTTGGTAAAAACTATAATCCAATCTTTAGCTTTTCCAGTATAGCCTTTATGATTAGATAAATGTTTTTTTAGTCTATCCTGAATAGGATAAGAAGTGTAGCCGATATAATATCTGTTAATGTTGGGAGAAAATAATATGTAGGTGGTAAAACTCATAAGGTATCTTTTAGGTCTAGCGGCGATGGTGTAGTGGCTAGAAACACAAAAGCCTATTGATTTACATCAATAAGCTTTTGAAGTTCGTCGGGGTAGCAGGATTCGAACCTGCGACCCCCTGTTCCCAAAACAGGTGCGCTAACCGGGCTGCGCTACACCCCGAACTTGGCTTTTTATCAAAGCGATCGCAAATATAGTAACATTGATTTGTGATTCTTATTATTTTGCTAAATATTTTAGAAAAAATATGCTAGAGTCGCACTATTCTTTCGGAATAGACCACTCTTCCCGTATTATCCTGTAATATGAGGATATAAATACCATTCGGAACAATCAGGGGAAACTGATTTTCTCCTTGTTTTAAATTATTTTGATACACGGATCTACTGGTTAGATCCACTATATGTAGTCGGAAAGACTGATCGAGTTGGTTGCTAATGGTAAGCGTTTCTTGAACTGGATTAGTACGTAGAATTATACTATCAGTATTCAAATGGTTCTCTGTTGCTACAGACCCTCCATTTATTTGACATAAATAATCTAAAGGTTCTAATTCTATAGGTTCCGTCGCCGATAAATCCTTGTCTGCCAAACCTGCATAGTCATCGAAGTATCTACTTATTCGGAATACCCGGGTCAAGGAATTATTACTTCCTTGTGTGACAGGACCCGTAGAACTCACTGGATTCTGATACGACCATACAATTTCCTTCTGTCTGTTAACTTCAAAAAATCTACCAGAGGCTCCCTCGCAAATCAACACATTGCCATCTATCATGGCTTGAGCACTAGACATGATAGAGGAGTAAAGATTATTTCCGTCATACGACCAATCTAGGAGCTCTGGTCCAAAGGCCTTTTGCTCTTCCAAGATATAATCTCCATTATTGTCTATAGGCGGTTGGAAAATATCTACAGTAGAATATTGCCCCTCGGGTCTTGTGTTACCATTGTTAAATACCATCATTTTACCACCATCCACATAGCCAGTGGGTATCCAGCTAATATCATGCTGATTAAAAAATACCTGATCAGCTTTTTCTCCTCTCTGATAGGTAGCGGGATTGCCAAAACGATACAGTATGTCGCCTCCCTTATTACGATCACCTCCCGTATGTCCAGCCGCCTCCTGAGTAGTCGTGCTGTGATCTATAATCAGAATCTCACTAAAGTTTCTGAGGCTGATAGCTATTTCATCTCTATCAGAATTGTAAGAGATAGAATTCGCATGCATCCAATCTTGATTACCCCCTAGCTCACTGAATCCTGATCCGTAATTGATATCTATAAGTTCAGGATGATTACTTATAAGTCCATAATTTTCTTTGTTCTCATCAAAATCTTGTACAAGGTGATCCCATGCATGCCATTGCCAAACTATCTCACCCTGATCTGTACCCACTGGTCGAACCTCCACTATATGCTCTGGATATAATTTACTGGCGATGGTAAGACTATCTCTGCCTGATGCAATAGCCTCTTGTTTTGTCTTGACCTCCCATGCTAAAAGCAAAATGTTTCCATTAGGCATCAGTTCTATATCGTGATGCTGTCTTACATTATCAGAATTGTAATTGTATTGCCAGACGAGTTCGTTCTCCCAGTTTATTTTTTCGATGATACCGCCTGCCCCAGCAGAAATTATCGTTCCGTTCTTAAATCCGGCTCTGACTATGTTTCCTTTTTGGTCTAGGTAGACAGATAGACCAGGACTATATTCACTATCCCATTCATTGACCAGATACCCACAGTTGTCAATAAGATAGATGTTTTTATTAGGACAAAATAAAGAATAACCTTCTTGTGATAGATCGTTATTAAAGATCAATCCGACGGTAGGATCCTGAGCGGCGATGCTTCCAAAACAGTATATAAATAATATTACAGTTTTAAATTTTCTCAATGGTTGACTTATAAGCTATCAGAATTTATAGGGTATATTTCGTATCAATTTGTAATTTAGAAAGAAATCATGATTCATGCTGGTTTAGTTGCATGTAAAATGAATATATACTCATAATACTCAACTTATGTCGCCCAATACTAACTATATTGGAGAGGATACAAAATGACATATTACTGTAAGGAAGATTATTATAAATTATGAACGATAAGAAAACCTCTCTGTGAAACCAACCATACAAATCATCTTCTGTTTCTTTGTTACCTTCTGTTTTTTCCAGCAGGTGGTAGGGCAAAAAAAAGAATCTCTTGATCTTGTTCAATTTGATATATCTGATGGACTTTCAGAAAATATTGTAATCTCATTACACGAAGATAAAGAAGGTTACATCTGGATAGGAACTTATGATGGTCTTAACAAATTTGATGGGTATAGTTTCATTAAATATAGAGATAAATTTTCAGTAAAGCCAGAAGCTTCTAATAATAGATTCTATCTTATAAAAGAGGATAACAAAGGTAGATTATGGTTATACAAGGATGAAGGCTCCTACCTTTTTGATCCGTATTTAGAAAAAGTAATTGACTTCAATGATTTTTCTGAAAATCATATAAAATATGTCAATAAATCTGATGATGATCACATCTGGGCAGTAACGAGTAATTCTGAAATTCTTTATGGTGATGATAATCGCTTAGAATTCCAAGCGCTTAATTCTGAGCTAGATAAATACCTGAAAGGAGAAAATACAGTTCTGACAGGTGCTATCCAGTACCATAAAGATACGCTGCTATTGTTTACAAATAATGGTGATGTTATAAGATATTCTAAGCAAGAAAATCACTTAGATTATTATAAAAACAAAATTGGAAACAAGAAAGGACGAAATTTCACCAACTATTGTATAGTAGATGATCTAGTATGGCTAGCTTCCAGAAATGGTGTCATACGTCAGTTCGATCTAAAGCAAATGGAGTTTGTAGAATTTCATAACGAAATAAGTATAGGGCAATTAAAAATTAACCATCTATATCACGACAAAAAATTCAATACAGTATGGATAGCTTCTCAGTCTAATGGCTTATATGCATATAATTATATTGACAAAATATGGAAAAACTATGAGGTGAAACTCCCTGGCAAAAAAACTTTGACATCAGAGCCAGTAGGTATTATAATTAGAGATCAAAGAGATGTACTATGGCTGGGAACTGATCACGGACTGCTGGTTCATGATCCGTACCTTAAAAAGTTTAAAAGTTTAAATCCAGACCGCTACGATATTGATTTTGACATAGGAATGCCTAGGAAAATAATGGGAGATCAGTATAATAACATATGGATAGGATCTAATGATCTAGGACTTTGGAAATATAATACGAAGGCAGATAATCTAGAACTTATAACAAGAAATTCTCATCCGGACCTAATGCCCGATAACACGGCTATTCAGTTACTATCGGATGAGAACAAATTGTACATAGGACATAACGGCAAGGGATTAAGTGTCATAGATATTCCTACCATGAAGCCCATAAAGAAAATACCTTTAATTTCTAAAGATTCTCGGCTTAAGTCAGGTACTATTATATGGAATATATTTAAGGATGAAAGAGAAAGGCTCTGGGTAGGGACCAGAGCATCGGGTATCTATATTATTGACGGTGATGAGACCCAGCATTATCACAGTTTTAATACGAGTCTTACACACAATGCAATTCAGACAATAGACAAAGGGAATAACGGTAAGATAGTAGTTTCTACACGACTAGGTGGAGTATACGAATGGAATGAAAAAGATAAAGATTTTATAAAAAAATTCCCAGTAGATGATAAGGTAATCGCTCCCAAATCTGTCTATATAGATAAGAATGGATTTGTATGGATAGGTACCGATGGAAAAGGAATATTCATACTAGATGCTGAGTACAATATTGTTGCTCAGGCTAATGTCAAAAATAAATTACTTGCTAGTGATGTTATTTGTTCTTTTATAGAAGATGACGATAATTTAATGTGGGTGAGCACGAATTTTGGTATATCTAGACTGACTTTCAATCCCGTGAACTATGAACTTTCGCATGATCATTTTTCTAAGTATGATGGATTACTTTCTGACGAATTTATGACGGGAGCTTACTACAAGACTGATGATGTGATGTGGATGGGAAGTGTTTCTGGAATAAATTATTTTAAGGACAGCGATCTTACACTAAATCCTTATAAGCCTTCAATAAATATTAAGGACGTACAAGTCTACAGGAAGGAAATAGAAAATGATTCATCCATAAATTATATAAAGAATCTGGATCTAAAAAGGGGAGAGAAATCTTTATCCATAGAATTTAATACACTAGGTTTTACCGTTCCAGATAACACCTTATATAGCTACAGACTGATGGGATACGATGATAGCTGGTCCGAACCTAACAAAAGAACTTTTATCTCCTACACTAATTTAGAACCTGGTGATTATCAGTTTGAAGTTAAAGCGGCAAACTATGATGGGTTGTGGAGTGACAAGCCTACAGTATTAAGCTTTAAGGTGAAGACATTGTTCTTTGAATCCAAGTTTTTCAGGAGAGCATTGCTCGGATTGTTTGCCTTGATGGGTTTATGGTTTTACAGATTTAGGTTAAATCAAATTAGAGAAAAAGCTAAGATGACAAATCGATATAATAAAGATCTATCTCAAATGGAAATGAAAGCATTGAGAGCTCAGATAAATCCACACTTCCTCTTCAATACCTTAAACTCTATCAATAATTATATTCTCCAAAACGAAGGAGATATTGCATCCCACTACCTCGTTAAGTTTTCCCAGCTCATGCGGATTATATTATCTAACTCTGAATCATCTTTTATTACACTGGAGGATGAGTTGAATGCTCTAGATCTCTACATAGAATTAGAAGGAATGAGATTTGCTAATAACTTTGATTATTTTCTGAATATTGATCCTAGTATTAATACCGATCTGACTAAGATACCTCCGATGCTGTTGCAACCCTTTGTAGAAAATGCGATATGGCATGGCCTAATGCATAATGAGGGGGACAATTGCTTAGAAATAAATGTAACGCCATCTGGTAATCACCTAATTAAAATATCTATTAAGGATAATGGTATCGGTAGAGCTGCTGCTAAGAATCTTAGAAATAGTAACATCAAAAGAAAATCATATGGAATGGACATCACGAAGAAGAGAATAGAGCTCATAAATAAAGAACACAGCATTGCTGATAACTTTTCTAGTATAGAGGTAAAAGACTTAGTAGACGAGAATGAAAATAGTGCTGGTACTGAAATAAATGTTTATATCCCCAAATTGTCAAAAAATGAATTCTAAGATAATGAAATTTAAAACAGTTATCATCGATGACGAAATAAATAGTCTATCAGCAATAATAAAACTCCTAGAAAGGTATTGCCCTCAGCTAGAGGTTGTCAAGTCATTTACTGACCCGAGAGTAGGACTCGAATATATCTTATCTAACGATCTGGACTTATTATTTCTTGATATTCAAATGCCTTTTCTAAGTGGATTAGAACTTTTTAAAAAAGTACCAAATCCTAAATTTGAAGTTATATTCTGTACAGCTTATGATCAGTATGCGATAGATGCTATAAAGTTATCTGCTCTGGACTATTTACTAAAACCTGTAGATCCGGAACATCTTATCAATGCCGTAAATAGATTTACAAATACTGTACAGACCGAGCATAGTACTGATAAGATCTCTAAGTTACTTTCTCACATAGAGGGACACGGTTCTAAGAAGTTAGTCATACAATTACAGGATAAGACCTTATTTTTAGATGTCAAAGAGATTCTATATCTAAAGGCAGAAAGTAATTACACACATTTTTTTATGGAAGATGGAACAACATACTTTACTTCTAAGACCATAAAGTATTTCCAAGAGAAATTAAAGACAGCTAGTTTTTTCAGACCACATCAATCTTACTTGATCAACACAAGTTATATTACTGAATATTCCAAAACTGAAAATAGTATTATTCTGAGAGGAGGAAAAATGATACCTGTAAGTAAAAATAAAAAGGAACAAATGATGAAACAATTGATGGGTTAAGGTAGAATTTTTTTCTTATAATAGCTACATATCCCTACTTTTACAAATATAGAAAAGCCTATTCTCGCCATTATAAAAACCTGTCCTATGATCAGAGCCAAAAGCAATGAGCTTGCTCCCGAATAGTCTATTATCTGCTGGAATAAGTAATACGCTGTATATAATAGCATAAATAAAAATAGGTAGATCGAGAGTAGTCCTGCCATCGAAAAAAATCTATATGATATTATTTTTGAGGCTTCCCAGAATGCTGTAAAAAATCTTTTCTCTGGATAGGCTATTATATGCACCTTCGTAAATTGGTGATATGTATATATAGCGAATGAAACTAAAATATACAGGGGGAATACAATAAGGAATCTATTAATGAATACCTGATCTGATTCCATCTCGAAAATATTCAGCCCACCAATGGAGTAAATTCTGAAAAACAAATAACCCACCAAAATATAAATAATAATAAAGTAAATAGAAAGCCTAAATATTCTCCAGAAGTGTTTAAAGCCTAATGGCCAAAATCGTCTGGAATCATATACGCCAGGAGTAGTAAGAAAAGTAGCTATAGTCGCTCCTGATAGATATATCTTTATAAATACATACACGAGTAACACGACGGTCAGCGAGCTGAAGAGATACGCAAATATATCTCCATGAATCCTCAGCGATTCTGTAATAAAGGTATAATCAAATTTTTCTAGCTTATTATTTCCCTCTATAACATAGTTTAGTTTTTTAGATATCCTTGCGTAGAATGGTTCCGCTACTACAACTATACAGAGTAGATGCAGTAGGTAGTAGATTAACCAGATTTTCCAATTTTGGATAAGCTGCCTTAGAGATGATATGTACGATGATAAGATCGACATCAGAATAGGAATGTAGAATTTTCTATAAAGTGTTGTAGACCAGTAATTATTTTGTATCCATACTTTCTAAGTCCTTTATTTCCACGTTCTACAGAGCGACCGTTATTCAGATAATTATTGTCTATAGTAATTTTTCTTTCGGGATCCACAGTAGCTCTTATAATTTTAGAGACGCCCCGGTATACAAATTCTGTGGACCTCGATTTTCCATCCCATCTTTCTATTTTTTCTTCTCCGTTATCAAATTCTATTTTCACATTTACAGGAAGTTTCAGTTCACCTTCTCTTCTTATTATGATCTTAGAATTATAGACTAGGGGTTTTTCTTTATCAGGTTCTGAGAGTAATACACAGTCCTCGGTAGTTGTAAGATAGCCAGCAGATTTAGTGATTATGTTATTCTGTATATCGCTTAAGATATAATCACAAGCACCTACACCATAGAGCGTTTGGGAAAAGAAATCACTTGCCTCCATGCCAAGTGGCTTGCCAGGTAGAGCATTCACATAGGCAACAGCGAGATCTACAAAATTCTTCCCACTAGGATGTTTAAATTTCCACGTTTCGAAATATTGCTTCATCATCTCATCCATAGACTCGAGACCTATCATGCCTTCTAGCGTTTCTAGGATTACTGCAGTCTTGTTATACGCTATAGCCTTATACCCACCATGCTTAAAATCTCTTGCCTTATAACTATTATCTGCTACCATCGTGTTACCACTAGATAAATATTCTGCTCTGTTGTATTGTCTGTTCCCTATAGTAATTCCGAGCCAGTCTATTGTGGAGCTATTCTTTCCTTCGTAATGGTCTAAAATTCTTCCCTCATAGTAAGTTGTAATTCCCTCATCCATCCATGGTTCTTCCTGCTCATGTGTAGCTAGCATCTGCATGAAATACTGATGTATGAATTCATGCGTGGTGAGCGTTTCTATAGTCTTAAATCCTGTCGGGAAAAAATTAAAACTTAGCGATGATATAAAGGTAGGATATTCCATGCCTCCAGTATATAATCCGTGGATCGGTGGATCTACAATTGTAAGGGTATTATAAGGATATTTTCCCAGATGCTCGTCTAGATAAGACATTGCATTTTTTATCGTTTTAAAATAACGATCTTTGAAGTGTATATGGTTAGGATAAGTAAGAAAACTTATTTCTATATCTTTCCATTGGTCTTTTTTTTCTACATAGTGAGGGGAGCAGGTCCACGAGAAATCTATGACATCTTCAGCTCTGTATGTCCAGATGGTTCCACTATCAGATTTTTCTTTTTTCATAAGCTCACCAGATGCCCCAACAATATAACTATCTGGAAGATGGAGTCTTACATTATATACACCGAAGTCTGAATAATATTCTCCCATAGAATGATATTGATGGCAGTTCCATTTTCCTTCCTCTGCGTATCGTACTCCCTCAGCCTCATAGACGCCTACTTTAGGGTACCACTGAGCGAAAAAGTAATAGTCCTGATTATACCCAGTCCTTGGCATCGTCTTAGGTATTTTTGCTTCCCATGTAAATGTTATGCGTGAGTTTTCCTCAGGAAGGATATAATTTTCTAAAACTACAGAAATGACTGTCTGGTCCTGGACATTATTATCATCTGGTTGTATAAATTTTATGTAATTCTTGAGCTCATTACCCTCATTATCTTTCATAGAAATAATTGCTGAGTAGCTCCAGTCGCATGAATACCTTAAGCCCTCTGATAATAGCTCAGGTATTTCTCCAGACTCAAAAAATGTAGATTCCGTATTTTTGAATGCGTTATAATAGAGATGAAATTGCAGTGCTCTTAAGGTATCAGAACTTGTATTTTTCCAGTTTAATATTGTTTTTCCGTACAGCTTTTTCTCCTCTGTATCTAAGGTGATTTCCATATCATAATTAGCAATTCTAGGAGATAGCGGAGCTTGCGACCCAGATGAGAGTGCAATAAGAAGAAACACAGTAAAAAAGCCGAGTTTTTTAATAATGAAATTGTTTAATAATCTAAATTAAGAAAATGATTTATACCATTTCTATTTTTAGATGACGGAAAAGGATTTAGAATTGTTCAAAATGGATCAAGGCAAGAACGAATGAGTTCAACGTAGTCGAATAAGGTACGAAAGTGCTTTAAATGAGAGAACCCTGCCTCCTTGCATACGGCAGGCACAGCGCTAAGCGGGCGGGCTAGCAAAGAACCCATAGGTTCGGCGAGGCTTTTTAAAGAAGGAACATGAAGAACAAAATAAATAATTACCGTCATTCTAAACTAGAATTGGTATTAAGCAACTTTAATAAGCATCACAATACGTAAATAAAAAAAGGTGGACTGCAATGCTAGCAATCCACCTTATATCATAATTTGTTGATTCACGGTTCGCTCTTTTAATGAAAAGCGATGTAATCTACAAGCTACTTATCTAGCACTAGCCCTTATATTCCAGTTTATACTTACATTTTGATTCGTTCGCTGTCTGAAGCTCTGCCACTCGTTATCTAGATCTGAGAAAGTCCAGTCTCCATCGGCATTAGCAGGTCCGCTATCACAACCTATTGTGTTGATCTCGCTATCGTGTCGTATCTCCATGCAGATCCAGATATCACCACCTGTAATCTCCACGTCTTCACCCACTGTATGCGTGTTCCAGCCAGTATCAGATGCTAGCGTAACATCTGAGCTATAGAGCTGATTGCCTGGAGCATTACTCGTACCTTCTCCGTATATTTTGACTTCTGCTCGTTGCGGCAGATTAGTAAAATAATAATCTACAGTTCCTATATTACGACCAGATAAGGAACTAGTTTGTGTACTTGTAAATTTTGCACAGGCCTGGTAGGTGCCAGCTACTAAAAATGGTGCATCAGCATTCTCACCGTCATAGGCTAAATCTGCATCTGGTAGATCATCACCACAAGAGATAAAGCAAATTAAACTAAGGCTGCAGAGTATAAAAAATAATTTTTTCATGGTTTCTATTTTAACTAAAAATATAATTAATCAATATGACTTACTAATTATAGAACGTTCTTAATATGAATTTAATAATTGGCAGTATAATTTTAACATTATTCTATGATTTCTTCTAGAGATTCTACAGCTGCAACATTGAATACCCCCAAAACTTCCAGATCTCCAGTCTCATTTGCAATATTACCAGGAGAGTTTGCTATTGGCTCTGCAAAGATGCCATTGTTAGCATTAAGCAACTGATCTCTAGCTGATTCTAGAAAAGAGAAAGCTGTATTGGAAATAGAGTGAATCTCTACTCTAATCTGATCTCCAGGAAGATATGGGACAAATCTGTTATTGGAGGTATCTGGTACTTCATTGACAAGTTCTCTTACTGGTGTAATAAAGATGAACCCATCGACCTCAGCTCCAGAATCGAAACCTGCATCCCAGGCAATATTTATTTCTATAGGCTTGTTCAGGTATATATTATTTTTATAAGTTTTGATCCAGTAAGTATCGTTCAGACCCACTAGGTCTCTAGAAAAAAAGTTACAGTAAATGCCATCTGGTCCAGATAGATCATCTACTCTAAATTCTTGTCCGATAGAATCTATTACGGGAACTCTGTTTAGTTGGGTAGAAGCAGTATATCGTTCATCGCCATTGACTATCGCTAGGGAGAAACTATTGCCAATAGCTCCTAAATTCTCGCCCGATGCGGGTGTCCAGTTATAATCTCCGTCGCCCTGATCCTCAAAAACGAAGACATTATTATCATCTGTTCTAGTAAGTTCTACTTGTGCACCAGAAATAGTGTTTACATTTGTACTGTCAAAATAGGGTGAAGTTGTACTAAGCCTGATCGTCTGTATTTCTTCTAGATTGTTAAGCCATGCATCTACGACAACTTGAGTAGGAGCATCATCCAGCGGAATATCTATGACATCTTCGCAAGAGCTAAAAAAGATAGTAAGAGTTAAGCAGCTAAGGATTATATTTTTGAATAAATTCATCTTTTACTGGAATTTAAAATTGTAAGAAATAGAAGGAATGAAATTACCGATTACAGATAGTTGTATAGCGTCTGTACTTGTAGGCTGACCAGGTAAAATTCTATCTTGGTTTTGTCGAGGAAATATAGAAAATGGGTTTCGCTTACTGTATACATTGTAAATAGAAAACACCCATTCTCCTTTCCATTTTTTACCAGGTCTGTCCTTTCCTTTTAATGTGGCACCAAGGTCCAGTCTGTGGTATATTGGAATATTGACATTATTCCTCACATCGTTACCATTATGAGGTACGATGATGCCTTGTTGCTCATACCTAGAAGTAGGTAAGGTAGTAGGCGTCCCACTTATCAGTGCAAAGTTAGCACTCAATGTCCATCGCTTACTCGCATCGTAAAAACTACTGATACTCATATTATGGGTCTGATCAAATCTTGCAGGAAACCATTCTCCTCTGTTGATACCTTCTACCTGCCTTTCTGTTCTCGCAAGAGTATAGCTTACCCATCCATAGAATTTCCCTTTTGCTTTTTTGAGCATCAGCTCAAGTCCATAAGCTCTTCCTTTACCCGCAAGTAGATCACCTTCTATAAATTCGTTTAAGATCAGGTCTGCTCCGTCTATGTATTCTACCAGATTACTCATGTCCTTATAGTAGACTTCAGATGTAAATTCGTAAGTATTATTTTTTAAGTTTTTGAAAAATCCAAGAGCAATCTGATCCGATATTTGGGGTTTTATATTGTTCGTACTTGGTGTCCAGACATCCACTGGAGTAGAAGCCGTTGTGTTAGAAATAAGATGGATGTATTGAGTCGTTCTGTTGTAACTTAGCTTAATAGAGTTATTAGCATTCAGTTGATACTTCATCGAGAATCTGGGTTCGAAATTTCCATACGCGGCAATAGATTTCCACTGACCGAATGGCTCAGATACTGAAGTCACAGGTCTCCTCTTTCCTAGTGGCGCTTCTCCGAACTCATAAGCTCTTCCTGCACCAGTGTAATTAAAATGTGAATATCGTAAACCGTAATTTAAGGATATATTATTTCCCAGTTCTTGTTCGTTTTCTATAAACACAGAGCTTTCTATTGCATATTTGCTCGATAGACTTATGTCAGTCGTCTCCCCTTCACTTATACCTACGGCCCTTCCAGGATCAAATGTATAACCTATTATCTGGCCACCGAAACGGATGATATTTTCAGGATTAAGGAAATAACTGAACTCTGGTTTTACACTATAATTATCTATGCTTGCATTCCAGTCAAATCTATTGACAGCATCATCCCCAAATGAAATTTGATACTTATAATCACTATAAAATAAGGTTACATTACTGAAGAGTTTGTCACTGAAGAGGTGGTTCCATCTTAACGTTCCAGTGCTATTTCCCCAGTTAAACCCCGCCTGCTCTCCGAATCCAAAATTATCTCTACCGAAATAGCCTGATAGGTAGAATCTGTTTTTATCATTTAGATTATAATTTGTTTTCATCGTAAGATCATAGAAGTTCAGAACGGAACCTTCTAAGCCATCTTGTAAGAAAGGTCCTGCAAGCACATCTATATAGGATCTTCTACCTGCTATAATAAAAGAAGATTTGTCCTTTACGATCGGTGCCTCTACGGACAATCTACTGAAGATTATTCCGACCCCTCCATTGATAGCTAGTGATTTGCTATTGCCCTCCTTCATTCTTACGTCTAGTATGGAAGATAGTCTTCCTCCATATCGTGCAGGAATACCTCCTTTGTAAAGTTTTACATCCTTTATAGCATCAGGATTAAATACAGAGAAAAAACCGAACAAGTGAGAAGAATTAAATACAGGTGCCTCATCTAGTAGGACTAAATTTTGATCTATACTTCCGCCTCTTACATTGAATCCCGATGCACCTTCACCTACTGAAGTCACACCAGGAAGTAACTGAATGCTTCGCAATATTTCTATTTCTCCTAGCAGAGATGGCATCTTTTTTATGGTCTGAATATCCATCTTGTTGACACTCATTTCTAGCTCACTTACATTCTTATCTTCCGCTTCTGCTGTCACTACAACCTCGTCTATTACGCTAGATTCTATCACTAATTCTACATCTAGTTTTTTATTCTCATTCAGGTTGACCGTAATATCTTGGGTATCGAACCCTACATAAGAAAATTCCAATGTGTAATTACCCGATGGGATAGTAAGGGAATAGAAGCCATATTCATTGCTGAGAACTCCAGACTGTAGTTCTGATATGTAAGCTGTTGCGCCTATAAGAGTCTCCCCATTGGCACCATCTTTTATATAACCGCTTACCGTTACATCACGTTGAGAAAATGCGGAAATTGTAAACAATATACTTGCAAAAGGGAGTAGAAAATATTTGATCATTCTTAATTTATCTTTATAACTATGAGTATAGTACTACGTCGTAACGTATGGTTGCCTTAACTGTTACAAAATTACTACCTTTTATGAATATTAGTGACGCTTTTAGACTAGTTGTAGAGCATTTTAGACTAAGTAATACTTTTGATTTGTTGGCAGAAAAAGTTTTTAATTATTATACTTTTGGTGTAGTGATTTATTTTCATTTTATTATTTTGAGCGTTCAATAAAATTCAGAATTTTACTTATGTCAAAGGATTTTGAGAGAAGAGAAATTTTAAAGTTTGGATTTGCAGCATCTATTGCTCCAGTGATAGGATGTAAAGGCATAGTAAAAGAAGAGGTGAAAATTAAGTCAACTATACAAAGAGAGAATAATATTTTCCATTCTGCTTGTAGATGGTGTTATAACGATATACCATTAGAAGAGCTAGCAGACAAGGCAAAAGATATCGGTCTGCAATCTATAGAATTGCTCGATCCTGAGGAGTGGGAAATTATGCTAGCTAGAGGTCTTAACTGTGCTATTTCTAATGGAAGTCCATTAGGTATTACTAAGGGTTTTAATAACCCTGGGTTACATAAACAACTACAGGAAGATTTAGAACCTATTCTTATCAAGGCAGCAGAAAAAGGAATTCCTAATGTTATCTGTTTTTCTGGCAATACGAATGGCTTATCCTGGGAACAGGGGCTAGAAAATTGTGCAAAAGGATTAGAACCGCTTGCAAAACTTGCAGAAAAGCATCAGGTCAACCTCGTTATGGAATTACTAAACAGTAAGGTAGATCATGCAGACTACCAATGTGATAATTCTAAGTGGGGTACAGCACTGGTAGAGAAATTGGGTTCGCCTCGTTTTAAGTTGCTCTATGACATATATCATATGCAGATAATGGAAGGCGATGTGATAGCTACTATAAGGAAAAATAAAGATTACATAGCGCATTACCATACTGGTGGTGTCCCGGGAAGAAATGAGATAGAGGAAAATCAGGAGCTAAATTATAAGGCGATCTGTGAAGCAATCATTGGTACAGGATATAAAGGATTTCTTGGTCAAGAGTTTATTCCCACACGAGAAGACCCGTTTGTTTCCCTAAGGAAAGCCATAGATATATGTGATGTGTAATTAAATGAAATAGTTAATGTCACGATTACACATTAATTTTAGTATTTTGAAAATCGTAGAGAGCAGTAAGAAGTCTTATACCAATTCTTTTTTTAGATGACGGCAAAGGGTTTAGAATTGTGCAAAATGGGTCAAGGCAAGAACGAATGAGTTCGACGTAGTCGAATAAAGTACGAAAGTGCTTTAAATGAGAAATCCCTGCCTCCTTGCATACGGCAGGCACAGCACTAAGCGGGCGGGCTAGCAAAGAACCCATAGGATCGGCGAGGCTTTTTAACGAAGGATCATGAAGAACAAAATAAATAATTACCGTCACTCTAAACCAGAATTGGTATAATATAGTCTAGGTGTCAATTTAGAAAGAAATTTTAAAATAAATATTATGTATTTTAATTCTAAAGGAAAAGAAGAAGTTACTTACGACGCTATAGTTGTAGGAAGTGGAATAAGTGGTGGATGGTCAGCAAAAGAACTGTCAGAAAAAGGACTTAAGACACTCGTCTTAGAGAGAGGAAGAGATATAAAACATCCTGAATACCCAACTGCTAATCTAGATACCTGGGATGTGCCTAATAGAGGTAATTTAACAGAGGACGAATGGAAGGATTACGAAAAACAACGAAGGACAGGATATACTGTCTCACAGTTCTCTAAAGATATGTGGGTTAAGGATACGGAGCACCCTTATAATGAAGCGAAACCTTTTGATTGGATAAGGGGGTATCATGTAGGAGGTAGGTCTCTCTTGTGGGGACGCCAGAGTTACAGATGGAGCGATATAGATTTCACAGCTAACGGGAAAGAAGGTGTTGCGGTAGATTGGCCTATCAGATATGCTGATGTCCAGAAATGGTATGATTATGTAGAAGATTTTGTAGGAATAAGTGGACAAGCGGAGGGTCTTCCGCAATTGCCAGATAGTAAGTTTCAGCCACCTATGGATCTTAATTGTATAGAGAAACATGTCAAAGGAAAAATTGCTAAAGCCTATAACGATAGGATGATGACCATCGGAAGAGTAGCTCACATTACGAAGCCTGGAGGACATAATGGGAGAGGTACATGTCAGAGTAGGAATAGATGTATGAGAGGTTGTCCTTACGGTGCGTACTTTAGTTCTAATGCTTCCACATTACCAGCAGCAGCAGCTACAGGTAACATGACGCTACGCCCCTTTTCTATTGTACACTCCATTATATATGATGACAAGACGCAGAAAGCAACAGGTGTCAGAGTGATCGATACAGAGACAAAAGAAACGCATGAGTTCTATGCTAAGGTAATTTTTCTAAATGCTTCTTCTCTTCCTACAGCATCGATCCTGCTTAATTCTAAGTCGGCAAGATTTCCTGATGGGATGGGTAATGATAGTGGAGAACTAGGACATAACATCATGGATCACCATTTTCAGATAGGTGCAAGCGGTAGCTCAGAAGAGTTCCAGGATCAGTATTTTAAAGGAAGAAGACCTAATGGGATTTTTGTTCCTAGATTTAGAAATATAGATAAGAGTTCTAAGCAGAAAGATTTTCTCAGAGGATACGGATACCAGGGAGGTGGTGGAAGACAGACCTGGTGGAGACCAGCAGAGTCTGCTAAGTATGGTGCTTCTTTTAAAGAGGAACTAATGGCTCCTGGAGACTGGACTATATCGTTGCATGGTTTCGGAGAGTGTCTTCCTTACCATGATAATAAGATGGTCTTAGATTATCAGAAAGTGGATAAGTGGGGCTTACCGACGATCACACTAGATGTGGAGTGGAAAGAGAACGAAATGGCCATGAGAAAAGATATGAAAACTCAGGCTGTAGAAATGCTAGAAGCGTCAGGAATTAAGAATGTGAAACCATTCGAAAATAGATGCGCGCCAGGTCTAGGGATACATGAGATGGGGACAGCACGTATGGGTAAAGATCCTAAAACTTCTGTACTGAACAAGTGGAACCAGATACATGCAGTGAAAAATGTATTTGTAACCGATGGTGCTTGCATGACTTCTGCAGCTAATCAGAATCCATCACTTACCTATATGGCTATATCGGCTAGAGCAGCAAATTATGCCGCAGAAGCTTTAAAGAAAGATAATATTTAGAATCACAATTGTAGTGCGTCTAGGAATAAAATCTGATTTTTATAATCGTTAAGTAAAAATAAATGAAAAGGAGAAAAGCTTTAAAATTATCAGCAGCAGGAATTATAGGAGCAGCTATAGCTTCAGGTGGATCAGCAGCATTTTTAGGAGGATGTAAAGCAGAGACAAAACCTGATTGGACACCTTCTGGTATGACATTAGATCAGTCAGATCTTGTTGCAGAAATGGCCGAGATGATTATTCCTAAAACGGATACACCAGGTGCTAAAGATGCTCTCGTACACAGATACATAGATAATGCTGTACACAAATTTTTCACTCCAGAAGAAAAGATTTTATTTACAGAGGCACTCACTAGGGTAGAGAGCATGAGCAGTGATATGAATGGCAAGTCATTTGTCAAAACTGATAATGCAGGAAGAGTTAAAGTAATGGATGCTCTTGTAGCAGAATCGCAGAGCCATAAAGGGGAGGACCCACATATTTTTGACGCTATGGTCAATATGGTAAAAGAGGGATTTTTCACATCAGAAGTAGGCGCGACAGAAGTACTTATTTATGATCCAGTTCCAGGACCTTATAAGGGATGTATTCCTTATGAAGAGGTAGGAGGACTATATGCGCTATAAAAAATAAATACTATGGTTGAAAGAAGAAATTTTATAAAAAACACTGGATATTTATCTTTAGGATTATTGGCTGGAACGAGCTTAGTATACAGTTCTTGTAATTCGAACAATTCGAAAAACCAACAACATGAGCAGGAACTAAGTACGTCCAGCCCTCTTTGGTTTAAGATGTCCCTCGCGCAGTGGTCTCTTAATAAGTCTCTATTTGCTAAGGACCTAGATCATTTAGATTTTGCTAAGAAAACAAGATCTTATGGATTAGACGGTGTGGAGTATGTCAGTCAGTTCTTTGCTGATAAGGCACAGGATATGACCTACCTGAAAGAGATGAATAATCGAGCAAAAGGTGAAGGAGTTGAGCAGCTGATCATCATGGTAGACAATGAAGGAGATATCGCATCTCCCGAGAAAAAAACTAGAACAGAAGCCATAGAAAATCATAAGAAATGGGTAGAAGCCGCGAAATTCTTAGGTTGTCATAGTGTAAGAATTAACCTGTTTGGAGAGCTAGAAGATGTGCCTAAGTGGGTAGATTATGCTACAGACGGTATGGGTAGATTATCAGAATTTGCAATGAAAGATAATATCAATATCATTGTAGAAAATCACGGCTGGATTTCTTCAAATGCGGCTGCCGTAGTCCAGGTAATGGAAAATATCAGTTTGTCCAATTGTGGAACCCTGCCAGATTTTGGAAATTTCTGTATTAGAAGATCCGTAGCCGAGAAATGGGGCGGAGATTGTATAGCAGAATATGATAGGTACAAAGGGGTAGAAGAACTGATGCCTTTTGCGAAAGCAGTAAGTGCAAAATCCCATGACTTCGATGCAGAAGGTTACGAAACTAAAACTGATTATACTAAGATGCTAAAGATTGTAAAATCTCATGGTTACAATGGCTTCATCGGAGTAGAGTACGAAGGAGAAAATCTATCTGCAGACGAAGGAATTATGGCTACAAAAAAACTACTGGAGCGAGTCGGAAAATCTATGAGCTAAGTCTACCTATGTCGGTAGAGTGTTAATAGGATTGATATGAATAGCACCTATAATACCATTTCTATTTTTAGATGACGGAAAAGGATTTAGAATTGTTCAAAATGGATCAAGGCAAGAACGAATGAGTTCGACGTAGTCGAATAAAATACGAAAGTGCTTTAAAGGAGAGAACCGCGAAAGCGGGCGGGCTAGCAAAGAAGCCATAGGTTCGGCGAGGCTTTTTAACGAAGGAACATGTAGAACAAAATAAATAATTACCGTCATTCTAAACTAGAATTGGTATAACTTGATCAACAAAATTGACAGTAAAGCATTCATAGTGTTTGATGTCAATAACGTCAGAGGGAAAATTCTAGAAAAATCTCTTGGAGCATAAAATTTGAAAGGCAAAGTTATCAGATGCTCATTAGGTACTAATGTTTTATCTGTATAGTAGCTATTACCCTATTTCCAATTCTAATATGGAATTCAAATCATTCCGTAACTTAGCAGCACTGCTAAAATGAAAGGCATGTAAACCTACACCGCGGGCCCCAATGATATTATCCTTATTGTCATCGATAAAAATACACTGCTCAGGAATCAGCGTATATTTTTCCATCATTAGCTCATAGATTGCAGGATCTGGCTTGATTAATTTTTCTTCACCAGATACAAGTATTCCCTCGAACCATTTCAGAAAATTAAACCGATCTAAAGCAACAGGAAAAGTCTCATGAGACCAATTGGTAAGAGCATATACTTTATAATCTTTATGATCTGAAAAATACTTAAGAATAGAAACGGTTTCCTCTATAGCATCTCCTAGCATATCTTCCCAACGGTCATAGAATAATCTTATCTCTTTCTCCCATTCGGGATGTTCTTTAACTTTTATTTCTGTTCCCTCTTTCAATGTTCTTCCAGCATCTTGCTGGATATTCCATTCGGAAACACATATATTATTTAGAAACCAATCAACTTTTTCTTCTGTTTTGAAAACCTCCCTGTATACGTACTTTGGATTCCAATCGATAAGCACACCACCTAGATCAAATATTATATTTTTTATATTTTTCATTGTTTACTATTAGATATGAAGATAGAATATATTTCTATTCTTACAGAAGAAAATATCTTCTGCAAAAAAGAAAACACCTTCCATTAAATACAAAGATCACCTTCACTCAGAACAGATCAATAGTTCATTTTTATAGAAATGCTATCCTAACTCCATAAACATAGGAGAATGATCAGCCAACTTATTTTCTCTAGCTGTATGATCATAATAACAATCTGATAGGATAGGGACAAGTCCTGGGTGAATATAGTAATGATCGTACCGATAGCCATTTCCTTGATGGCTATACCAACTATACTCCTTGACATCTCCTTTTATTTTTCTGAAAGCATCAATGTAGGAGTGCTGAGTCTCTAATTTATGAAGCTCATCGGTATACCAGAACGAATTACCTTTTTGGTCAACATAGTTTTTTCCAGTGTTGTAATCACCCGTAATTATGGCAGGTTTATTACTTAGTGTATTTAGGAAAAAATCAAATAATTTATGCTTCTTTTTGTGCGGTAAGTATACACCATATAGGTCGAAGGCTTCGAAACTGCCTTTGACAATACAATGGTCATAATTGTCATCTATATCATGATATATTTCTGATGAGAACCGATGCTTACTAGCGAGTAGGACGCCATTTTCACCTCTGGGTGCATGGCTCGCAGCCTGATGCCAGAAACCAGCTTTGAGAAGTGCCGTTCTGATTTTAGTGCCATTATCATTCTGCTTGAACTCACTAAGGATTATAATTTCAGATCTAGAATTTATTATATAGGATATGATCTTCAACGTCCTAGAGCCACCACCTTGCTGTATATTCCACGAAAGTATCTTAAGCATTATTCGGTAGTCTAAAATTCATTGTTTTTGTCAATTATCCACTATCCATTATCTATTTTCCATTTTCAATCTCTCCTACGCTCCTTTCTTGAGCTCCTTAGCCTGTTCGATACTTTGTTTCAGAGCTGACATGATATCAACAACAGGCTTGTCATCTACATCTTCTACGATACTTATAATTTCTTTTCCATTGACCTTGTCTTGTACAAGTTCTAACAAAGCATCCTTGTAGCGATCGTCAAAATTTATCTCATCAAAACTCGTTTCCAGAGAAGCTACAAGTGTTTCTGCCAACTTAAGCTGTGCTTTGTCTATATCTTCCTCTACAATATCAGGAACATTATTTATATCTCTTATTTCATCAGGATATCTCAGTTTGTACATGATAAGTGCATTCTCATGAGCTTTGATAAGTACGACATCTTCTCGGTCTCTCAATATAATTCTTCCTATACCTGCCTTTCCAGTTTTCTTTAGCGTCTGCGTAAAAAGATTAAAAGTTTTAGAGGCTACTGGTCCATTAGGTCCTATATAATATACTGCTTCGTATCGGCTAGGGTGCACCTCTGCGATATCCACAAAGGCTTCTATATCTATCACTCTCGTGCTTTTCAGTTTTATACTTTGTAATTCTGATTTTTCTATGATTACATACTTATCAGGCTCATATTCATAGCCTTTTACGATATCAGTATGTGGTACCTTTTTATTACAAGACCTACATACTTTATCGTAACCAACACGTCCGTTATCTTCGTTATGTAACTGCTTGAAGCTTATATCATTTTTCTTCTCTACAGCATTGAAAATCTGAATAGGAATTGTTACAAGCGAAAATCTAATATGACCTTTCCACATGGATCTCATAATACTATTATTTTATTTTAGAGTAAGTCGTCTCTCATTTTTTTGAACACTGGTTCTCTATATGTACCGTTGTTTGTCAGCGAAGCATATTCTATCTCACAATGCAATATAGGCTCTAGCCATATCGTATCTTTCTCACCTTCTACCTTGTCTTTTACAATTTTCGTGCCTTGGGGCGTATTTTTAAACCGTTCTAGTAATTTTTTCATTTTTTTTACATCAAAACCTGTACCTACCTTACCCATATATCTCATATGAGTGGCCTCTTTTTTTCCTAGATGTATAGCACCAAATAGAGCTGACCGATCTCCTTGTCCTTTTGTATATCCTAATATAATACAATCATCTGTGCTTCGGAATTTTACCTTTAGCCAGGCTCTGCTACGTTGACCAGGAAAATATGCTTGAGTAGTGTCCTTAGCCATTATACCTTCAAGGTTCAATTTTTCGGCGGCAATATATAAGTCATTTCCATTTGGCATATCCTCACTGTACCTATAATAACCTCCATTTTTTAGTACGCAACGTAACCATTCTTTTCTTCTTTTTAGAGGGAGTCTAGTTGTGTTTTTTCCATCTAAGGATAGACAATCAAAAACATAACAATACACAGGAGAGCTCTGCGACTTTTGCAATATTCTTTCCTTACCTTGCGTATGCATTCTGCTGATTACCTGACTAAATATAGGTCGTCCTTCCTCATCCATAGAAACTATTTCCCCATCAAAAACACCAGACTCTAGCTCAAATGATTTTTCTATGTCCTGCAACTCGGGAAAAGAGGAGGATATATCTCTACCACTCCTAGACCTGATCAGCACCTTGCCATCATCTATAGAGATTATAGCGCGTATGCCATCCCACTTTATTTCATAGACATATTGCTTTCCTACAGGTACAGTCTTACTTACATCCGCTAACATAGGCTTAGGAATATAATCGTCTATGCCTAGCGTTTCATCGATTCTTTCGACTAGCCACTGTGCATCCCTTGTTTTGAAAATATGATAACTACGACTTTTATTTTTAGTTTTTAGTTTGAACTTTATTTTCTTTTCTGACTTATCTATAATTTCATAAGTCCCAGATTCATAGATCCACATTTGGCCTGCACCATATTCTCCCTTGGGAATAATGCCTTCCCATTCTAGGTACATAAGTGGGTGGTCTTCTGTTTGTATGGCCATTCTTTTCACACCTCTACGCATAGGGAGTCCCTTAGGGATTGCCCAAGACTTTAGTACATTGTCCATTTCTAATCTTAGGTCATAATGTAAATTACTGGCATCATGTAATTGGATGACATACCGATCATTATTTCCTTTTGTGTTTGCAAAAGCAGGTTCATCAGTTTTCTCAAAATCTCTTTTGCTAATATATGTAGAGAGCTTTTTCTCTAGCTCAGGATCAGGTTTCTCTGGTTCTAAATTTATGTTATGTAATGGTGAACTTGCAAGCTTCCATTTAGACCAGGCAAGGATAGATGCTTCTAGATGTTCTGTGTAGTTTTTTATTGTAAAATACTGAGCATGATCGACTATTTCTAGTTTCTTCCACGAGAGCGGCATAGATATAGGCGCACCGGGTTTGCCACGTAGACTATATGCGGCGACTGTCGTCTGCGCCATATGATTTCTATAGATATCTATAAGTGTTCTCTTGCCTCTTTTTTCTTTTGCTAGATGTAAAGTACTAGTGTCTGGATATTTTTTAACAAATTGCTGTGCTAGTAATTTTACACTTGTAACCATCTCTTCATGAGTGTATTTCTTTACGATGGGTACCAAAATATGTAAGCCTTTACTACCGGATGTTTTTACAAACGGAGTATATTTTTTTTCTTGCAAAAAATCCCTTAAATCAAAAGCTATTTTTTTTAGGGCAGTAAAGTCTGTATCGTCTGGAGGATCTAAATCAAAAATAAAGTGATCTGGATGTTCTATACTATCCACCGTCATCTGCATAGGATGGATTTCTAGCGCTGAAAGATTAGCTAGCCATATTACAGCTGCTTTATTTTGTACATATATATAATTGATTGGATCTTTACTGTGTTCTATCTTTATTGATGGAATCCATTTAGGAGTCCACGCAGGTTTTTCTTTAGCATAGAATCGCTCTTTTTGTATACCATCAGGAAAACGTATAAGAGTCAATGGTTTACCTGAAATATGTATCAGCAACTGGTCTGCAACTGCTAGGTAGTATTGTATAATCTCTGCTTTAGATATTTTACTTGCCGGATATATAAGCTTATCAAGATTGCTGAGCTTTAGTTTCTGTCCTTCTATTTCTGTGTGGACATACTTAGATGGCATATATTAAGATTTCATTTAGATCTAAAATAAGCAAAAATCTTTAAGCAGACTTAACTTGGTTAGAAAGTATATACATAAGAATCTATTTCTCATAAATACAATACGTTTCTTAAACAAATAAAAGTATTTAGAATCACAAATTGGTTAAAGCAGTATGACGCAATCCTTTTATGTAAATGTAAAATAAAGAAAAGCGGAAGATATATATATCTACCGCTCATTCCGATTTGCGCTATTAGGTGTCTTAATTTCTTAAGTGGCAATTCGTTAAGTTTTGCTGTGGTTATATCGTTTACATATCGGTTGTTATGTTCATGATAAGCCAAAGCATCCGCTTATAATATGATGTATAATTGTGCTTAATTGGTGGGACTCTATAAATCTTGTACTATCTCATCCATTATTACATTTAGGACGTAGGAAATATAGAAAGTAACAGAAAAGTTAAGAAGTTTATGTCATTATTAAGTGGGAAGACGAAACATAATTATCCTATTCTGACAAAATATACTAATATGAAGAATAATATTCTGTATCTTTTTTATTAACTCTAAGTAAATAAAGAGAATAATTATACTTAATCTTATAGCTCGATAGAAGGGTATCTATTTATCTATTAAGTCATTCTCCATAGCAATTCTTACGAGGCCTGCGCTATTACGAGCATTCAGTTTAGCAAGGAGACTGCTTCTGTGAGACTCTACTGTCTTAAGACTTATATATAGCTGTTTAGCTATTTCTTGAGTTGTAAATTCTTTGACAATAAGTTGTAAGACCTCTCTTTCCCTTCTGCTTATTTTGGGAAGGTTATAGTCCATCTTAGAAGATGCCTTCCTTCTGTTCATTAAGCCCTTCATGATTGTCTGTGTGACATCTTTGCTAAAGTAAGACTGTCCATCATTGACTACATTTATAGCCTTTAGTAACTCTTCTCTACCTGTATTTTTTAGTATATACCCTTTAGCTCCGTTATTTAGGATCTCAGTTACATAACTTTCTTCGTTGAACATGGAGATAGCTAGAATTTTTGTCTTATTATATTTCTCATTGACAATTTTAGAGACTTCTATTCCATTCATACCTGGAAGATTGACATCTAGTAATATAATGTCTACTTCATTATTTTCTAAAAAAGTTATTACAGAAGGTCCATCAAAACATCGACCCTTTACGCTGATATCTTTTTCTCCTCTTAGTATAGATTCTATACCATCTACAAACATTGCGTGATCATCTGCTACTAAGATTTTTATCATTTTGGTAAGTTTTACTGCTGCTGTTGTCATTATAACGAAATTGATTATTTATCAAGTACACATACCATAATATTCTTATGTATGCTATTTATCATGAGATGGATTAAAAATTTTAAGCAAACTACAATTGAAAAGGTATCTAATAATATGCCACTACGAAGATATTGTGTATTTCTGAATATAAACTAGGGTAAACCCCCAATTCTAAAATCGGTGTTTCCAATGATGTTTAGAAGTTAGAATAAGCTCAAATTTGGAATGTAATTATTTGAAATACAGAATGCTGAATATCGATAGAGAAATACACTAAAGAGGATACAACATATTAAAGTTTGGTTATTAATGTTGTTCATACCAAGCTTGTATATCAGTCCTTCTTATTAGTATATAAGTATGAGAATTGTAATTTTTTTGACCCATTATTAAATAAAGTGAACGAATAGATTTTTTTTAAGAAATCTATTCCTTAAACTTTCTTAAAACGATGTGAGAGCTGGAACACAAGAAGGACAAAGTTTAATAGTGAAATATTTTCGTCCTACAGCGAAGTAGGTTTAGTTCCGAGTCCAAAGTTCTTTTTCTGTTGCTTGTCTAGATTGTATTCCGCTCAATCATTGTATACATATAAAAGTAAAATAAATCTTGAAATAGATTTTTAAAATAAATACTCATTGGGATTGACTATTGCTAAAAGAAAACCTTCATAAAGATGAAGGTTTTCTTTCTTTTTATATGCTATTTTGATTTTTTTGCGTATCCTGAAGGAGTTTCATAATACCTAGGAATATCACTGGCAAACCTTATTTTTACATATGCAATTGTATCTAATAATACATTTATTCTTCTTTGGCTACATTCCAGAACAGTCTCCTGTTAATCTGGATACGAGTTATACAGAAGAACGTCTGGTAGAGATGAGACAAATAGCCATAGATAGTAGAGACGATAAGATGCTCGCAGATGTATATTATATGCTAGGAGTTTATGAAGAAGATGAATCTGCAAACTATGAATTAGCTTTTGATTATTTCACTAGGTCTATGCAGTATTATAAGATCGTAAAAGATACTCTACGAGAAAATATAGTAACTGAAAAAATAGCCGATCATTACGTTAGATCTGGCTTAAGTAAGGCGGCGGTAGATTATTACAAAAAATTATTAGAATACTACAAGCTTAGTAATGACGATAAAGCTATTGCTTGGATAAGCTTTAAGTTAAGCCAAATAGAAAGAGATCAGGGACGGTTCGAAGAAGGGATTAGATATCTAGAAATATCAGATAGAATTAATAGGAAGATTAATGATACACTACTCAAAATAAATTATCATATCACAAATGTTAGGAACTATGAATTACTTAATGATATAGGCAACGCTGAGAAGTCTGCTTTTCAGGCACACCAGTTAAGTTCTGTGATGGATGATAAAGAAATGTTAAGTAGAAGCTTGTATGAGCTAGGGTATATTCAGAACCTTAAGACCTACTATCCCGAATCTGAAAAGTATCTCAAAGAAAGCTTGCTCTATGAATCAAATAAGCCTTACAATCAGAATAAACTAAAAACATATAAGTTGTTAACTTCTAATTTTGAGGCGCTTAAGGATTACGAAAGTGCTTATTATTATGCAGTACAGTACGACGATCTGAAAGATAGCATTCTCAATAACGAGCGTCAAAAAGCGATTACGAATATTACAACTAAGTACGAGACGCAGGCTAAGAATAAGGAAATAAAATTATTAGAAAAGGATAAGGAATACGTCCAAGAAAGAAATAAGCAACAAAAGCGAGCACTGACAATACTTACGATCGGATTCGGTTTGTTAAGTTTAGCCATCTACTATATCATAAGATTCTATAAACAGAAAATCAAATCATCAAGAATTATAAACGTTCAAAAAGAGAAAATAAATTCGCAAAAATTTAGAGAGCTAGAAGATAACATTCAGATAAGTAGTATGCAGTCTATGCTGGAGGGACAAGAAATCGAGAGAGAACGTATAGCCAGAGATCTGCACGATAGTCTAGGTGGCTTATTGTCTACAATTAAACTTCAGTTCGACAATGTAAGTTCTAAAATGAAAACGATCGGTAATAATCCGGAATACAAAAAGGCCAATAACTTACTAGATACAGCAGTGGAGGAGGTAAGAACTATTTCTAGGAATCTACAACCTGGTGCCTTGAAAAATCTAGGATTAATTCCCTCACTTAAAGATCTTATTAATAGGGTAGATGGGGAAGATTATCCAGAGGTACATTTTCAATATTACGAATTCCCAGCTAAGCTAGATACAATGATAGCTTTGTCCATCTATAGGATTATACAAGAATTGTTAAATAATGCGATCAAATATTCTCAAGCGGATGAAATACTTATACAGCTTACTAGAGAGGGGGAAGAGCTAGTTATATTGTTTGAGGATGATGGTATAGGTTTTGATCCAGATAATCTGAAAAGAAAAGGTATGGGTCTAGAAAATATAAAAAGTAGAATCAATTATCTTAAAGGTACTATGAATATAGATTCCAGAATCGGAGAAGGAACTACTTTTCTTATCCATGTCAAAATCGCCTTAGAAGAACAGCAACATGGTCAGACTTCCTAGTCCTGTAGAACCACTACAATGGGAAGATTGCGTAGCTCGCAATATTAGTCTTTCTATAAAAAGAGAAGATCTTATTCACCCCGTTATATCTGGTAATAAGTGGAGAAAACTAAAGTATAATATTATCCATTGCAGAGAGAAGGGATACGAAGGAATATTAAGTTTTGGGGGTGCATTTTCCAATCATCTAGCTGCCCTCTCTCATGCTTGTAATTCGTATCAACTTGCTGCTATTGGAATGATAAGAGGGGACAATATAGATGAGCAGAACCCTACGATTCAGTTTTTGAGACAAGAGGGTATGCAACTAGAATTAATAGATAGAATAAGCTACAGAAAAAAATCAGAACCTGAATTCCTATTACAGCTTCAGGATAAATATCCAGATTATTTTATTGTGCCAGAGGGAGGAAGTAATGCGCTTGCACTGAAAGGAGTCGGAGAGATTGTTGATGAACTGGATGATGACCCGCTAGATTACTTATGCGTATCTGCGGGTACGGCTTATACGTCTATAGGTATTCTTACACATGCAGATCCTGATAAGGTCAGAAAGGTCTTAGTTTTTAGTAGCTTAAAAGGTGATTTTCTTAAGCATGAAATAGAAAAATATAAGGATGATATTCTTGTAGAATGGGAATTGGTTACAGATTATCATTTTGGAGGATATGCAAAAACGAATCTGGATCTAATCTCATTTATCAACGAATTTAAAGCGTTTTCGGGTATACCATTAGATCCTATTTACAACGGAAAAATGTTCTATGGGCTAAGAGATATGATACGGAAGGAGAAAATATCCAAATCTTCTAAGGTTCTGGTGATCCACACAGGCGGTATTCAAGGAATAGCAGGGCACAATTACAGATACAAAGACAAAGAGAAAATGTTATTGGAAGTGTAAAAAAAAAAGACAGTAATTTCCCAATTACTGTCTTTAGTTTTTTTTATAGATGACATATATTAGAATTCACCATACACACTCTTTACAAAAGGTCCGTTCAGGAATTCATCAGGGTCTATCATACTTTGATATACAACTCCTTTCCATTTGCCTTCTAGAAGAAGCCTAGCAACACCACAAAGAGGTGCAGCAGTGGTAGTTTGGATAGCTCGCAATTTTTGTTTGCCTACTAATTTGGGATATATCTTATAAGATTTTTCTTTGGCTCGCAATACACCTTTATTATCTTTTCCAGAAACAGAACTATAGACAATAACCACATCATCTTCTACCGATGGTATCATATCGAGCATGGTTTTTTCTAAGTGTTCTATTTTATTTTCACCATCTGGAGTAGCGGCTATAATACGCTTAGCCCACTGGTAGTGACCAGGATGTCTTAAGGTCTTATAATCTAAGTTTTCTACCTTTCCAGCAAGTGCTTCTGGAAGATCAGCTGCGCCACCAGAAGTAAAATCATCTTCATAATTATCTCCATCTATTATTAACGCTTCTGTTTCTGATAGAGAAGGGTGGCTTTGTTTTTTATAATTCCTAACAACGATAGCATCTTTGACATATTCCGTAGCCACACCTATTGGACTCCATGTAAAAGCATAGAAGTGAGGCGATAATGCATTTTCGGATAGTGCTCCTACTTTCATTTTTATCTCAAAAACTTTATCAACCTTAAATTCTGCGGTGAAATCATTAAAAAGTTTCATTGCCAGAATATTAATAAAACCTGGTGCTAATCCTGTCTGTAATACAAATCCAGTAGCTGCATCTTTTGCTATTTCAGCAACTTGGTTAGTTTCATCGACGTACTCCGTAAGATTAGCATAGTGAAGATTGTTGTCTTTAGCAAGCTGAGCAATTTTGGGCGCAAGACTCCCTGGAAGACAATCAAGAATGATATCTGCTTTTTTCAAGATATCCTTCATTTCTTCAGAAATTTCTGTTTCCATGGAGAAAGCGGTGCAAATGTCATGCTGCTCGCAGCCACTATGTACAAATTCTACTGAGCTATTAGCAGCATCTATATATCTGTCTCCAAAGTATATATGACAATCAAAAGTTTTTTCAGCGGCAAGGATTAGACCAGCTGCTCTTCCGATGCCACCACTACCTGCAATTACAATATGTGATTTCATTTTTTCTATTTTACATTGATATTTTATGAAAGATCCCCCCAGCGGATAATGCTCAGATATTCGCTCCATACTATGAAGTTTAGCACATCCTGCCTCATTACAGATACTTATGATGGGTAAATAAGACTGTGCGAAAATATAAATTAATCTAATCAAAGGAAAATGTTAGATTCAAAAACAGACTTAAAGTGCTGAATACTACACATTAAAGAATTGAGTAATATATAATATGTTGTAAATCAATGAAAAAAACTTTACGTTTTTTCTTAATATGTAAATTTCTTTTCTACATTTGTATCATAAGCATAGTGAATTAAGGACTCGATTTTATGGCAACTAAGAAAACTAAGAAAACGACTCGTAAGAAAAAGGGCGTAGCGCTGAATCTACAGGATGAGAGAATACCCAAGATTGTAGCCATCATTTGCCTGTTATTTGCAGTATACCTATGTATTGCTTTTACTTCCTATTTCTTTACCTGGAAGTTTGATCAGGATAAGGTACTGCAGTTTTCCGCTGACTTACTTTTTCAAAACGATATATCAGTAAGCAATTGGCTAGGAAGATTAGGTGCAATTGTTTCTAATGCATTTTTCTACTGGGGTTTTGGTTTGCCATCTTTTGGATTTGTTCTCATTCTTATACGCTTAGCCTACGATCTGATCAAAAAAAATCCCTTCATAAAGACTTTTGATTTTGCAAAACATACGATACTAATTATCTCTTTCTGTTCTATTATACTTGAGTTTTTCATGTTCAACTCAGCATTTAGCTGGGGGGGAGCTTTCGGAGAGAGTACAAATATATGGTTATCTAATTTTCTTGGTAGAATAGGTCTGTTACTGCTGTTGTTTTTTGTGATGCTCAGCACATTTATGTGGTTTGTAAATCCACAAATAGAATTGCAGACCCCTGCCTTTGTAAATCAGTTAGCACCAAAGTTTAATTTTTTCAAGTGGACGTCCTCAGAACCGATTTCAAATCTTAAGACAGCTAGCTCTGATAGTGGCTTAAGACCGAGGCACCACTCCGAGACCCAGGGTATGGGTCACATGCCAAAAACCGAACCCAAAGACAAAGGGAGTTTAGGCTCCAAGTTGGAGTTTAAACTTCCCGATGTCTTTAACAAGAAAAAAGAAAAACCACTACCTCCTAGTGCACCTCTTATTATAGAGAGTAAAGCACCAGACGGTAAAACTTTAAATTTACAAGCTCAGCCTGACGACTCTCCTGGCAACCGAACTGATCTAGATATTACTGTCCCTGAGAAGGCAGCTAATTCTGATGCGCCCGACCTAAGTCAGGTAAGCATAGTAGACCCAGCAACTGTTAAACCGATAGAACCTTTAAGTATACAAGAAGAGAATAAGGTTGAGCATGTGAATTTTGATCCTAAACTTGATCTATCTTCCTATAAGTTTCCAGGTCTAGAGTTACTAGAAAAATACGAGGATCAGAAATTCGAAGTAGATAGAGCTGAACTAGAAGCGAACAAGGATCAGATAATAACAACCTTACTGAATTACAAAATTGAGATTACTAAGATCAGAGCTACTATAGGGCCTACGGTAACCTTATATGAGATCGTTCCAGCAGCAGGTGTGAGGATCAGTAAGATTAAGAATTTGGAAGATGATATTGCCTTAAGTCTTTCTGCCTTAGGTATCAGGATCATTGCTCCGATTCCAGGTAAAGGAACTATAGGTATAGAGGTGCCAAATAAGAAGAAGCAAATGGTTTCTTTCTATGAAGTGATTAAGTCAGATAAGTTTATCAATGCTAAGATGGATCTACCTATAGCACTAGGTAAGACTATCTCCAACGAGGTATTCGTAGCAGATCTTGCTAAGATGCCACACTTGCTTATAGCAGGTGCAACGGGACAAGGTAAATCTGTCGGGATCAATACGATCATCATGTCTATCCTGTATAAGAAACACCCTTCTCAGGTTAAGATCGTAATGATAGATCCTAAGAAAGTGGAGCTGTTTCCATACAGTGCGTTAGACCAGCATTTCTTGGCTTTCTTGCCTAATCAGGATGAGCCTATCGTAACGGAGACACAGAAAGTGATATTCACGCTGAACTCTTTATGTACAGAGATGGATGAGCGGTATGACTTACTGAAAAAAGCAAAATCAAGAAACCTGAAAGAATACAATCAGAAATTTGTTCAGCGTAAACTGAACCCAAAAAATGGACATAAATTCCTACCGTTTATAGTACTAGTGATAGATGAGTTTGCGGATCTTATCATGACAGCAGGTAAGGAAGTAGAAATGCCGATAGCTAGATTAGCACAGCTAGCAAGAGCGATAGGAATTCACCTTATTATAGCAACGCAGCGTCCATCTGTAAATATTATTACTGGTACCATAAAAGCTAACTTCCCCGCAAGAATAGCCTTTAAGGTAACTTCTAAGATAGATTCTAGAACGATACTAGATCAGGGTGGAGCGGATCAGCTTATAGGACGAGGAGATATGTTGTTATCTGTAGGAAGCAATACAGTACGTCTGCAATGCGCATTTGTAGATACACCTGAAGTAGAAAGAGTGATAGAGACGATTTCACAACAGCAAGGATTCCCTGAACCATTCTACCTCCCAGAATTCAAAGGAGAGGATGACATAAGTAATGATGGTTCTTCACTGAAAGCTTCTGACCTAGATGACATGTTCATGGATGCAGCGAAGCTCGTCGTCGGAGCACAATCAGGTAGTACTTCTAATATACAAAGAAGACTGCAGCTTGGATATAACAGAGCTGGTCGTATCATGGATCAGCTAGAAGCTCTAGGAATTGTAGGTCCACCACAAGGAAGTAAACCGAGAGAAGTCTATGTATATACTGAGGTAGAGTTAGGTCAGATCATGGATAATATCTTTGGTAAGACGTAGGAATTAATATCGAAAAAATATAAACTATATAACGTTCAATGATTAATACCATTTCTATTTTTAGATGACGGAAAAGGATTTAGAATTGTTCAAAATGGATCAAGGCAAGAACGAATGAGTTCGACGTAGTCGAATAAAGTACGAAAGTGCTTTAAATGAGAACCGCTAAGCGGGCGGGCTAGCAAAGAACCCATAGGTTCGGCGAGGCTTTTTAACGAAGGAACATGAAGAACAAAGTAAATAATTACCGTCATTCTAAACTAGAATTGGTATAAGTTCTTTGGACGTTTTTTATTCATAATTATTTTGACTATAATCGGTTTACTAGGGCTATCATAGATTGGGAAAATGAAGCATCTAATGCATCTTAGTGTTTCCCTAATAGGAATTAGATTCCGTTTATACAAGGAATGAATGAATAGTGTGTTGTCTAGACTTGGAGAAATGACGATCGTTATATTTACTATTTAAAGGGAACTACATTCTGTATTAAAGGTCATTATAGACCTAACAATCTTACATTATACGCCTTCGGATTTCTGAACCATCTCATGGGCTAATATCTCAACTAGAAAATTTACAATAAGATCATTGAACATAAGTATAGCCGAGAATACTACCAGTCCCATACCATTGCCACTTAGGAATTTGATATTAAAATAACCTCCTACTAGAGCTATAATTATACCTACAACAAAGACTAAGACCATAATGTCAAAATAGTTGAGCGCGCGTACAAAATCTGTTTTGATAATTTCTGACTTTTCTTGATTGCTGATGCTGGATTGGATCAAGTTCGATAGAGAATGATAGAACTTATTTTCCTTTAAAATGCCATATATGAGCAGAGGAAATAAACTCACAGCGATGCCCTTATAAGTTGCATTTTCAGATAGGAAAAACGAAACCGCACATAAGATCAAGAAACCTAGATACACAAGCATTATTATTCTGTAGAGTTTCTTAAGTTTTATAATCGTATTTTCTACTGAAGCGTCCACTGGTAAAGATTTTTAATTCCTCATTAAGCAAATCAATGCACGAATATAATTGTTACGTTCATATAAAATGCTCTTAAGGAGTAAGATTTCTACGGCAATGGATTTTTTATAAAGGGTCTAATTATAAATATAATAGAATACTACTTCTTCCGTAGAGACATAAAAAAAGCCCAGTGTGTAACACTGAGCTTTTTTATAATTTATCTTTCGGAGATTATATCTCTTTGGATTTCTTGCTTCCGCATTCTTTCTTACCACCTTTGCTAGCACAACAAGCTTTTTTCTTAGCTGGCTTTTCAGCAACTTTTACATCACTAGCAACTCTAGTCATAGGATTTGTTCCTACAAAGTTCTTAGCATCAGCATCGTAAAATACTTCTTTGAAAGTCGTTTTTCCAGACTTTTCACATGTGTTAGAACTGTAGTAACCTACAGCACCAGAAATACCGCACACTCTTCTTTCTATTGCTTCATCTTTTTCTGCAGCCATATCAGCTTCTGAGCTTACAACATCAGATGCAACTTTTGTTTCAGACTCCATCTTAGCAGTCATCTGAGCTTTAGTACATTTCTTAGCGCACTCCGCTTTACTCATAGAAGAACACTGCTTCTTAGTAACCTGAGCTGACATGATGCTTGCAGTAAAAACAAAAGCGAATAGGAACATTAATTTTTTCATTGTATATCTTTTTTAATTTTAAAATCAATTATTTACAGTCTAGACTAAACTAAAACTATACCTAAATTACGATTTACTTGACATATATGTTGCATAAAATGTGTTTTTCAGGTTTTCTTAACAAGATTTTCACTTTTTGGAGCCTAGTATGACTATAAATACCTAGTAATTTGTCTCCCTACCTGATATTTTTGACCATTTGGAATTAAAGCAACTTCTTAGGGCTTATATTTGTTGAACAAATTAATTCACCTCAGTATCAGTTCATGAAATTATATATATACATGTTTTTGAGCCTCAGTTTATTATTTAGTTGTAAGTCTAATGATATAGTCTATACAGCAGATTCTACCGAAGGGGATAAGATAATTTTTGGGAATGGAGGAGGATTTGCAGGCACGGTTACCTCTTACATTTTATTTGACAACGGGCAGATGTTTATGAAAGCGCCTGGGAAAGAAAATTACGTTAGCCACAAGAAGTTAGAAAGGAAAATCTGCAAACAGATTTTTGAAAATGCAGATAATCTGGGATTAAAGGACATGACTATAGATGACCCAGGAAATATGTACTACTTTGTAGAATTTGTAAATAAGGAGGAAAAGAAAAAACTACTTTGGGGAGGCCAGCAAGTGGCTGATCCTATATTGAAAGCATATTATCAGAATTTGTTTAGTCTAGCTAAGAGAAAGATCGCTGTCAAAGAATAGCTCAGAAAAATCGGAGAAAATAATTATTACCTCATATTTAATAGAAGCCATGATAAGATCACTCATAATATTAATCATTAGTTCTGTTTCCTTAAGCGTACCGGCTCAAGTCAAAACTATCAAGGAAGGAAGAGTATATGGAGGGACACATGAAATTGTAACATCCATCCAGAAAAGTAAGAACGACCTCTCGGCTAACCAAGCTTCTATAATAGGGCAGGAAATACAGGCCATAGATCTAAGTAAGATTAATGGACTCAAGCTTAAAAGGAAAGGTGATTACATTTCTGGTAGCTTAGTCAATAGTAATAGCTTACTGAACGAGGATCAGAAAATACAATCTTATTTACAGTCTGCATCAGGTCTTATGAAAATTGACATTAATAATACAAACTTTGTAAAAATATCATCAACAAAAGATGAACGCGCTGAAGAGCATATCAGAATGCAACAACAGATAAACGGTATTCCAGTATACGGAGCTGAAATTATAGTACATAAGACAGCAGAAAAAATTACAGGGCTGAATGGAAAATGGATAGAAGTAAATGCTAAACACAATGTAGATACAGAACCTAAATTCTCAAAGGCAAAAACTCAAGATAAAATAAGATCAATAAATCCTTTGCATAAGAATCTAGATGAAGACAAAATAAGTAAGGATTTTACGTATGATTTTTCACAATGGAATACTGGATTGTATCTGTACCCTATGGACGAATCAGGACAGGATCTGGTGCTATGCTGGCAGATAAGTTATTATCCCCACATGGGAGACAGAGTTGAGTACTTTATAGATGCAATCGATGGAAGTATAATTAAGTATTACAGTTCTATATGTAAGTTTCATGATCATGGATTATCTAATATAGTAGATGGGCCTGCAGTAGCTAATTCAACAGATCTGCTGAACCAAAATAGGGCGATCAATACCTACGAGGTAGGGACAAATTTTTTCATGATAGACGCATCTCGAAATATGTATAATCAGAGTACTTCTAATTTGCCTAACGATCCGCAAGGGGTTATCTGGACGATAGATGCTTTTGATTCATCCCCTCAGAATGATGACTTCGCTTATGATCATATACAATCAGTAAATAATAATTGGTCAGCTTCTCCAGAAGGCGTTTCTGCTCAGCATAATGCTGGACGCACGTATGAATATTTTAAGAATACACACGGTAGAGAATCTGTCAATGGAGGAGGAAGTAATATAATTTCTATCGTGAATGTTTCAGACGAAAATGGTTCTTCCATGGGTAATGCTTTCTGGAATGGTTTAGCTATTTTTTACGGAAATGGTGATAGTAATTTTTTCCCTTTAGGTAGAGCATTAGATGTAGCAGGTCATGAGATCAGTCATGGAGTCATTCAGAATACGGCTAATCTAGAATACTTTGGAGAATCAGGAGCGATGAACGAATCTTTTGCAGATATTTTCGGAGCTATGATCGATAGGGGTGATTGGAAAATAGGAGAGGATGTAGTAAGGTCAGGCGCGTTTCCTTCTGGGGCACTCAGAGATATGCAAGATCCTCATAACGGCGCAGCTACCGGCAACTTCGGAGGCGGATGGCAGCCTAAGCATGTCAGTGAAAAATTTAATGGACAAGAAGATAACAATGGAGTGCATATCAATAGTGGTATTCCTAATCATGCGTATTATAGATTTGCAATAAGTATAGGAAAAGACAAAGCAGAAAAAGTATTTTACAGAGCCCTGACAACTTATCTTACTAAGTCTTCTAAATTTGTAGATCTCAGAAATGCAGTTATAAAAGCATCAGGAGATTTGTACGGGACAACAGAAGAAGATGCCGCTAAAAATGCTTTTAACGCTGTAGGTATAGGCGCAGGAGCGGGGAATAACAATCAGCAAGAAATAGACGAAAATCCTGGTGCTGATTTTATGCTACTTACAGATGAAGGTCGAACTAAACTCATACTAGATGAAGGAGGGCTATATGGAACGGGAACAGGAGATAATATTGTAGATCCTCTTGTAAATGTAGCAGTCGGTAGTAAGCCGAGTATTACGGATGCCGGAGACGAGATTGTATTTGTAGGAGAAGATAAAAAAATATATATTGTAAATATTGACTGGTCAGCCAATAACGTAACGATAAATTTTATAAGCGAAGATCCTGTCTGGAGAAATGTTGTCATTTCTAAGAATGGAGGGCGAATAGCAGCCTTGACAGACGATCTGAATAATAGAATCATTGTATTTGATTTTGACCTGAATGCACAGACCGATTTCGAATTATACAATCCTACATTTACAGAAGGAATAGAGACTGGTGATGTCAATTATGCAGATGCGATGGAGTTCAATTATACAGGAGAGGTGCTCATGTACGATGCTGAAAATTCCGTTAGTAGTAGTACCGCAGGAACGATAGAGTACTGGGATATAGGATTTCTAGAAGTATGGAATAATGCGGAAGACACATGGGCACTAGGAAATATTTCTAAGCTGTTTTCTGCCTTGCCTGAAGGAACATCTGTTGGTAATCCTACGTTTGCGAAGAATTCCCCTTTTATTGTAGCCTTTGATTTTATAGAGTCTGATGCTAATTCTATATTGGGTGTGAATACAGAAACGGGTGATGTGGGATTGATAAGAGAGAATACAGGCTTAGGCTATCCGAGCTTTTCACCTTCGGATGCACAGATAGTATATGATGTACCCTTTTTACAAGATGGAGAATTGGCTGGATTTGACCTAGGGGTCAGTAATATGAATGTCAACAAAATTACAGCGAACGAAAGTTCACATAATATAAGAAAAGAATTTGTCAGATGGGGCGGATGGTTTAGTGATGGAGTAAGAGTATTAAGCGAAGTTGTCGATTTAGGAAATGGGAATGTAGATCTAGAAATATTTCCTAATCCCGTCACAGATATTGTTTCTGTGAAACTAAGTTCAGATCAAGGAGATCTACTTGTAGAGATAGTGGATATGATGGGGAATAAACTTAGATCTTTTACAGAAAAATCAAATATAATAACTTGCGATTTTTCAGACCTGTCTGCGGGTACTTATATCATTAACCTAAGTAATGGTGAGACTTCTATCTGTAGAAAGATTGTCAAATTATAAATAGATATTATTCAATTAACAGCGAGACTAATATATTATCGCTTGCTTTTCTAAAGATCTTGACAGATATAGAATAATGAAAGTTCTAATTATCAGATTTAGCTCGTTAGGAGATATTGTTCTGACTTCACCTATTGTAAGATGTCTGCATTTGCAATTAGAAGCTACGGTACATTTTGTGACAAAGAAATTATTTGCTGATTGTATTGAGTTCAACCCGCACATAACCCAATGGTTTTTTCTAGAAGATAGTATGAACCAGCTGATAGAGGAGCTCAAAAAACAAGATTACAATATCGTCATAGATTTACATAAAAATATAAGATCAAAAAAAATTATAAAAGCCCTAGGTGTAAAATACTATGCCTATAATAAGCAAAGTATCGAAAGGTGGATGCTTGTCAATCTTAAGAGGGATTTTATGAAAGGAACTCATGTAGTAGATAGATATTTTACTGCAGTGAAATCTTTAGACGTAACAAATGATACGCAGGGACTAGATTTTTTCATAGATCCAAGAGCAGAAAATTTTCTAGATACGATCTCTAAAAAGGACCATAGAATACATCCAGCAAGCTATATTGTCATCGTAGCAGGAACGGCGCATTTTACAAAGACTATTCCTCAGAAAAAGATCCTGGATATCATTTCTAAAGTTAACTATCCAGTAATTTTATTAGGGGGACCAGGAGAGCTTAAGGTGTGGAAAAATATAAATCGTGCAGGTACAAAAAACTTTGTGAATCTAGTCGGAATAACAAGTATATCAGAGTCAGCCGCTCTTATAAAAAATGCTCTTGCGGTGATTACACCAGATACAGGAATGATGCACATAGCTGCGGCATTAGAAAAGAAAATTTTGGTTGTTCTCGGTAGTACAACGGAGGAACTGGGGTTTATGCCATACATGCCCCAGAAGCCAGGGAGATATAGCATAGTACAAGATCTAGTGCTAAAATGTAGACCTTGTACGAAAATGGGACGATCTAGCTGCCCTAAGCGGCACTTTAAGTGTATGAAAAACCTAAAAACGGAGTCAATCATAGAAAAACTCGAATACTTAATCGATATTTAGGCACGAAGTGAATCATTTTCGTCCTTTCTCTTGTTAATAAAGAAAAAACCTACTTATGACATTTAACAATAAACAACAAAGACCACAAATCAATTTGCCTTCAGGAAACATCTTTAAATATATCATTTATGGTTTCTTGTTGCTGTTCTTATTTTCTATCCTCACCAGTACGACTTTCATGACCATTGATCCAGGAGAAAGAGGGGTTCTATTTAAGCGTTTCTCTGGAGGATTACAGAAAGACAAAATATACAAACAAGGATTCCATGTTGTGGCACCTTGGAACAAGATGTACATTTATGATGTAAGAACGAATGAAGGGCTAGAAAAGATGGAAGTCCTTTCTAAGAACGGACTGAATATTGTTGTAGAATTATCTTATCGTTATATGCCTATGGGAGATAAGATAGGAGATTTACATGACGAAATAGGAACAGATTATCTTAGAAGAATCCTAGTACCTGAGATTAGATCAGCTACAAGAGAGGTGATCGGTAAGTATCTTCCAGAAGAACTATATTCTACAAAAAGAGAAGCTATTCAGGACGAGATATTTACTAGAACCAGTGCTTCTGTAACGAAAAAGCATATTACCTTAGATGCTGTTCTTATTAGAGAAGTTGCTTTGCCCCAGACACTAAAGAATGCAATCGAGCAGAAACTAGAAGAAGAGCAATTAGCCTTTCAGTATGAGTTTAAGTTAGACAGAGAACGTAAGGAAGCGGAGAGAAAAATAATAGAAGCTCAAGCGAAAGCAGATGCTAATAAGATTCTTAATGCATCGCTGACGGATAAGATCCTAAGAGATAAAGGTATAGAAGCAACCTTAGAATTAGCGCAATCTCCTAATAGTAAAGTTGTAATCGTAGGAGGAGGAGATGAAGGATTACCACTAATTTTAGGTAACTAGAATAAATATAGCACTTAAAGGACTCCAAGCCCTTTAATGCTACACTAATAAAAAAAGAAGCACCTACAGGACTCCGTGTCTTGTAGGTGCTTCTTAATTATATTAACATTTTTGTAGCGATAAGTTATATAAAAGTTACGGAGAACAACTTATAGTTTGTTTGTATCCTAAAGCGTTTACTTTAGATAGTAGAACTAACGAAATAGCTGACTTACGGTACGAATGAAAATTAATATAAAACGAGATTGGAGATAAATCATCAATCTTCATTTAGACTTATTTTTTAGACACGTTCATCCTTAAATATTAAAGTTTGAAATTATTTTTGTTATTACTAGGTTATTATTTTTTCCATTTTTAAAATAAATTTAATTGTGACTTACATAAGAAAGTTTTTATGGAGGGCTTTTTAGTTGTACAAGTGATTTGGCAGACTGTGCTCCTAGCCTTGTGGTAGATTGTGCGTCCTGTTGTTTCATGAATTGTCAATCAAGGCCACGCGCTTAATTAAAAAAAAATGTTATGATATATATATACAAAGCAGTTAAAATTATATTTTTCACAATTCTTTTGGTGTCTACTATATCTTGCCATCATGAGAATTCAGTTGAGACAATCCAAGGGAAAAAAGAAATAGAATTAAGACAGAGTTATGGAAATTCTTTTTTCATAAGTTTAAATTCAGATAGATTACAAGAAGCCGTAACCAGTCATGAATATCTAGAATTAGGAGGAATTAAAAGTAGAGGACGAAGTTTATCTAGTTATATTCCATTCATGGATGATAATAAGATTTTTCTTATTACATCTGATGGCAATTGTTCTTATATTAATATGTACGATGCTGCGGGATCTATTCTCCATACTAAAAAAGTTGAATGTCTGGAAGAAATTTCACCTTCATACTTGGATTATAACTCATTAAATTCAATACTTACTCTTTGTGATCCAGATAATAAGAAGTTATTTCTATATAATTTAGAGACTGATAAAAGCGAAATTATAAATCTACCTTTCGTATTTTTTGCTGCTCACTTTATAGAGCAAAATGATCAATGGGTATTCCTAAGTGTAGATGAAGAATCAGGAAAAGAATTCACGCAAAAAATAATCTACACTGATATAGATTTTAATCCTGTTCATGAGATATTAATACCTTGTGAAAATCCAAACATGCCTAAGGCAAAGTCAGGTGGGTTTAAAATTATAAATGATGAATTGTATATAAATGTATGGGGAAGTAACAGCATATACCGATTAAATAATCAAATTATGGATAAAGTCTATGAAGTTCCTGAAGATTATCATGTGGCTGCGGGAATTTCAAATTACTTTATTTCTTCTGATTTTATTTATGTTAGTATGAGCTCCGAGAAAGGTGGATACTATTCTATTTATTTTGACAAAAATACTCAGAACTCGTATTTCACACCTAACGGGACAATTTTTGATCCTATAGAAACGGAAGATTATAGGTTTTATAATCATGTTCCTCAGGCGAATGATCAAGATTATTTGTATTTGGCATTCACAAAAGAGTTTTATGATATTTTCAAATCTTCCCCTTTAGATGCAAATAAGTTACGTAGTTTTCCTAACAATTTTGGATCAGGTACAGACTTAGTACTCCTTAGATATAAGGTAGATACAGATCTTTTGGAATCTATATCATCTCGAGAAATTCCAGCTTATTTATCAAAGTAATAATAACAAAAAAAAGAAAAGCACCTACAGGACTCCGTATCTTGTAGGTGCTTCTTAATTATATTAACATTTTTGAAGCGATACGTTATTTAAAAGTTACGGAGAACAAAATATAGTTTTTTTGTATCCTAAAGCGTTTACTTTAGATAGCTGAACCAACGAAATAGCTGACTTATGGTGCGAATGAAAATTAATATAAAACGAGATTGGAGATAAATCATCAATCTTCTTTTAGACTTAATCTTTAGACACGATCATCCTGAAATGTTAAATTTTGAAATTAGTTTTATTATTCATTTGGACCAAAAAAATTTACTTATTCACAAGTACATTATTTTGATAATGGTCCATTTGGACAATTAGAAGCGCACAGATACTGTTGTTGTGAAGATTGTCCAAGTCCAGCTGGAATTGGGACTATTGGTCAAGTGAGTTGTCGGTCTATTTCATATACATTTGAATGTTTGGTTGGAGGTAGTTGGGATTGTCCCGCAGAAATGGGTGATTGTATTCCAAGCCTAGTAGAGGATTGTGAATGTGTTGTAATATTAAATGCGGTGGAAAGTCATGTGCTTAAATTAATAAACAATAAATTATGATTTTTAGAATAATAAATATTTCTAGTATAGTTTTATTCTCTTTATTAATAATTTCGTGTAATAATGACAGTAATGTCTCTATTTCGGAAAATCAAAACATAACTACAGAACTTAGGAGCAGCACTGAAAATGCTTTTTTTGTAGACATCAATTCTGCTAAATTTCAGGATGCCATTAAAGCAGATGAGTATATCCCTATTAATGGAATCAGAATGACAGGACGAAAAATATTATCTACAGTTCCATACATGGATGATGATAAGATGTTTTTATTATTAGCTGATGATGATTGTACCTATGTAAGTATACACGATAAAAGTGGTCAACTTATCAATACAGTTAGAGTAGAATGTTTACCAGATATATCTGTTCATCGTTTAGATTATAATGCTCAAACTGGTACTTTGTCTGTTGTAGATCCTAATACTAGGAAGTTGCACGTTTACGATTTGATAGCTGATAACAGAAAAGTTATAGAGTTGCCTTTCCTGCCTGTAGCAGCACATTTTATTGAGCAAGATAATGAGTGGGTATTCTTAAGTGTTGTAGAAGATTCAGGTTTAGACTTCAAACACAAAATAATCTATACAAATGCCGATTTTAATATAGTTCATGAGATAGTAATACCGAGTGAAAATAAAAATATGCCGATGGCCAAACCAGATGGTTTTAGTATCGTTGAGGATAAATTGTATTTAAATACTTGGGGTAGTTCTATTATATATCATTTAAGTAATAGAAGTATGCTAAAAGTCTATGAGTTGCCAATTGATTTGCAAGGAGCTGGAGGAATTTCAAGTTTTAAAATATCGGATGATTTTATCTATCTCACGGTAGGTGCCCATCTTGGAGGTTTTTATTCTATTTATTTTGATAGAAATACAGGTAAATATTATGTGACGCCGCTTGCTACTTCTACTTCTCCAGTGGATTCTGAATATTATAAGTTTTATAATTTCCAAGCACATACAAGTGATTCCGATTATCTATATCTAACATTTACACAAGAATCAGCTACTCCAGTTTTTAATTCTAATTTAGATCCAAGTAAATATAGCAAACTTGCTGATGCACTTTCTACGGGTGCAGATCTAGTCTTATATAGATACAAGATAGATACTGATTTTTTAGAAACCATATCATCACATGCGGTGCCAGCATATTTAGAAAAAGAATAATGAAAAAGAAAAGTAGAAATCTTATAGACATAAAAAGTGCATAAAGGATTTCCATTCTTTATGCGTTTTTTCTTTTTCAGTAAGTTTTAATCCTACAAGATCTTCACCCAGATACTATCCGCTCTATACATGGCATCTCCTTCATTTACATTGAATGCAGCATAGAACTGAGGTATATTAGAGATAGGACCATTCGCTCTGTATTGTCCTGGAGAGTGTGGATCAGTGTTGATCCTAGTCTATAGTTCTCATCCCTCATTTTTGTTCTCCATATTGTACCTCATGACATGAAGTATCTTTGCTCTGGAGTAAGGCCATCTATAGGCTCAGGTCTGCCATCATCTGCAAGGTGTTTTTGTAGTGCATCATAAGCACTATTAATACCATTTCTATTTTTATATGACGGAAAAGGATTTAGAATTGTTCAAAATGGATCAAGGCAAAAAACGTAGGCGAACCCATAGGTTCGGCGAGGCTTTTTAACGAAGGAAAATGAAGAACAAAATAAATAATTACCCTCATTCTAAACTAGAATTGGTATTACACCTCCGATATCGACTATATTTTCTCCTAGGTTAAAAGTTCCATTGACATGAATACCTGGTAGCGGCTCGTATGCATCGAACTGTTCTATCAGCTTTTTGTTTCTAGCTGTTCTATCTTCATCTGTCCACCAGTTGGCCATATTTCCAGTAGCATCGAATCTGCTTCCCTGATCATCGAAGCCATGCGATATTTCATGTCCGATAACAGCGCCTATACCACCATAGTTGATGGCCTTATCAACTTTGTAATTATAGAAAGGTAGCTGTAGAATAGCAGCTATAAAAAAAAATTAGTAGATGAAATCGTAGCAAATGGGGATAATGGTCCTCAACCAATAGCAGGTCTAAAGACAGAAGCATTATCTCATGATGTATTTCATAAAATATATCCCGAAGGTACTGTAAACAGTATTGTACACTATTCGGGGAACAATGGGTTCGATAATACTGTTGTGATGCCAAATGGTGGGGTTATTATCAACGATGCAAAACAAATAAGTGGAGCGGGTGCTATGAATTTAGGGACGGGATTTAATAGTGTCCAATTGAGTGATGATTGGGTTGATGGAGTAATTGGGGCAATGGAAAATTCAACTAATCAGAAAGCTAAAGCTCTTTTTAAAACCCTTGATGAAGCTCCGAGCATTACCAAGATAATTACAGATGTAGATAAGTCAACAGGAGAAATTGTTATTACTAAATTAAACCCTTTCTAAAAATGAGTTACTTACATATCGATGAAGTATATGAGAAAAATATTGAGGAAAGTTATCTTGCAGATTACCTTGATAGAATTGATAATCCAATCTACTATAATGTGTTGAAAAGAATAAAAAGTAGTGGAACTAACTATTCTATAAAGGAAGGCCTTTACCATCTTGTTCATTCTGAATTAAATAAGAGTAAGCAATCATTTTTTACTTCTGCGACAAATGAACTACATAGATTTGACATGTATGATGCTTATCCAATACAATACAATCACGCTGGATTAATTTCTTTAGCGATAGCACTACTCTCTGATCATGAGATTCTCATTACGAAAATCGCAAAAGCTGGAAAGGATATAGATATCCCTCAAAGAAACAAGGGTAGCCTAAATTTAATGTTACAATGTGCCATGAGAGATGATATCGAAGGACTGAAAGTAGCGATGGCAGTGTATGAAAAATATGCAATAAAGAAAGAGTGGAATGAATTGCAACTGGCTTTTTATACTGCATACATAAATCAAGATGAAGATCGGATTGCTAAAGTATTGACTAAATTAGAGACGCCTAAATTGAAACGGCAATCCATATTTTATAAAGAATTTATAGATGATTATCTTTCAGTGCTTACAACTGCCTATCTAAAGTTATGTTGGCGCAAAGGCATGGAGATCGTAATAGATAGTCCTACTGTCCCGATGGATATGGTGCCAATAGAACCCCTAGAAAAATATGAGATAGAATATCCATATCTGGAAGGGTGGGATAGGGAGAATAATTCAAAAAGCACTGTAAATGTAGAAGAGAAAATATATGAAGAGGTAGGCCCATACCCAGAAAGAAACCCAATATTACGTAGTGAATTTGTCAGTGAACAGACGATCATTAAGGCAGTAAATCATTTTTGTACTAAACATACAGAAGAAGAAAAACGTAGTCTAAAAGAACTTATATGGGAGGCATATTCAAGTCCGGAGCAGTTTGATTTTAATCACAAAGAATATGTTCAAAAAAACAATAATATACCTGTTACCAATTCGCAAGGAATTCAAGTTTTGGAAGAAAGACCATTCTGGTCAGAATTAACTGAGTATGACGATGAAGGCTTTTTTAGATATTGTAATCATTTTTTTATAATGAACGAGATGAATATAAATCATGAAGAAGTGGAACAATATCTAAATAATATTAAAATAGGAGCATAAGATAGATATGAATTCTATAGAAAACAAGGCATAGATTGGCGCTATGATCCTATCCATTCGGAGCTCCAAGATTAGGAAAATGATCCAGAAAATCCAAATAGAAAGAAAGGTGGTTACTTCAATAAATTATTTTCTTGAGAAGTAAATATTGCAGGAAATTATATAGTAAAAAATTAAAGTAAAAATATTGTGATCCTTCTTGATAAGGAGTAAATTTAAATCTTAAGAGAAGTTGCTACAAATAGCAGCTTTTCTTCTAAAAATAATTATAATAAAATGAAAAAAATAATCTTCTTCTTACTTACAAGTTCAGTTGTCTACAGTCAAGAAATTCCAACTAGAATAGATGGACTAACAGATGTTTATGCTGATGCAGACTCCATTGTCCTCTTGATGTACGGTGATATCCCTTATGAGGAATGGCTTAACTTGGATCCATCAAGTTCAATTGATATGGAAGTGGTAGAAAAAAGTGTATTTGTTTATAAAGATGGAATCTTGCATCAAGAGTTCAACTATTTAATGAAAGACACGGGTTGGATGATAAATAGTGAGGTGCTTTATGAAATTAATGGGCCTGAGATTGTTGAAACCACTACGGGATATTTTGGTGGAAAAGGAATCTCCATTTCTGAAGAATATAATCTAGATTATATATGGGTTACTAAATTGAGACCTATAGATGTAGTATCATCTGACATAGCAGGCAAATTACTTTTTGATGAGACGGCAATGGAGATCTATCAAGAAAAGTTCCTAGAAATCATCAATGGTAAAATTACTACAGACAAAGGATTAAAACTATTTTATAACACTCAAAATAAATTAGTACGACAACAACGACTGGTAAAATCTGAAGAAAAAATACTATTGGAATCTACGAATTATCTGAATACAGAAAAAACGAAAAACGAGGAATATAATTTGCATATGGATATTACTCGGTACTCTGGAAATAAGATAGATTATAAATATAAACTCGATGGCGTATGGAAATATTTAAGAAGATTCGGAAAGCTTACAGAGAGAGTTATTTACAAGTAGGATTTAGGTTTAATGCTATTTCATAGATTTATTGAAAACTCAATATTAAAGTAGTTATATGATAAAATAAGAGACTTACTTAGAGAAAGATTCAAAAAAAGTAATTATCTTATAAACATAAAAAAGCGCATAAAGAATGGAAATTATTTATGCGCATTTTTATGTTTAGGATGTTTTAATCTACCAGATTTTAACTCTGATACTATCCGCTCTATACATCGCATCTCCTTCATTTACATTGAATGCAGCATAGAACTCAGGCATATTAGAGATAGGACCATTCGCTCTGTATTGTCCTGGAGAGTGTGGATCTGTATTGATCCTAGTCTTTAGTTCCTCATCCCTCATTTTCGTTCTCCAGATCGTACCCCATGACATGAAGTATCTTTGCTCCGGAGTAAGGCCATCTATAGGCTCAGGTCTACCATCATCTGCAAGGTGTTTTTGTAGTGCATCATAAGCACTATTTACACCTCCGATATCGCCTATATTTTCTCCTAGGGTAAAAGTTCCATTGACATGAATACCTGGTAGCGGCTCGTATGCATCGAACTGTTCTATCAGCTTTTTGTTCCTCGCGTCGAAAGCTGTTCTATCTTCATCTGTCCACCAGTTGGTCATATTTCCAGTAGCATCGAATCTGCTTCCCTGATCATCAAAGCCATGTGATATTTCATGTCCTATGACGGCGCCTATACCACCATAGTTGATGGCTTCATCAGCTTTATAATTATAGAAAGGTGGTTGTAAGATAGCAGCAGGAAATACAATCTCATTATTCAGTGGATTGTAATAAGCATTAACTGTTTGTGGAGACATACCCCATTCCTTTTTGTCTACCTCTTTTCCTAATTCGCTAAGACTTTTATCGTATGCCCATTTAGAGATGGCGATCATATTAGATGCATAAGTTCCACCATCTTCACTACTCTTTATATCCATTTTGCTGTAATCCTTCCACTCATCAGGATAGCCTATCTTAACGGTAAAGTTATCTAACTTCTCTAGTGCTTTTTCCTTCGTTTCCGGTGTCATCCATTCTAGACCTTTTATCCTATCTTCATAAGCGGCAAGTAGGTAGTCTACCATTTTCTGAGCTTTCTCTTTTGCCTCCGGAGGGAAATGCTCGTCTACATATAATTTCCCGATCGCTTCTCCTAGAGAACCATTAGCAACATCGAGAACTCTTTCCCATCTAGGTCGCATCTGCTCCGTTCCTCTCAAGGTCTTACCGTAGAAATCAAAATCATCACCCTCTATATCACTAGATAAGAAACTAGCGCTATTATTTAACTCGTTCCACGTCAGGTAATCTTTCCAGTCTTGCACAGTCGTTTGTGATAGAGTCTGTGGTAGGGAGCTAGTATATTTAGGATCCATAACAATTACCGTATCGAGACCCGTAGTACCTAGATTTTTGAAGTAATCAGACCACGCTATACCTGGCATCATTTCTTCCAGATCACTCATAGATTTTTTGTTGTACATCAGGAGTGGATTTCTGCTTTCCTCTTTACTCATCATCGCGCTAGCAAGTTTAGTCTCTAGGTTGAGAATGTTCTCCGCTTTTTCCTGAGCTATATTTCCTTCTACACCTAGATGTTTCATCATCTTTACGATATGCGTTACGTATTTTTTACGTTTTTCTACGTAATCTTCTTCACTCTTCAGGTAGTAATCTCTTTCTGGTAAGCCTAGACTTCCACTTGTAAGGTAAGCGGCATTTACAGAGCTATTCTTAAGATCTGGAAACACTGCAAAATCTATAAAACATCTGCTTCCGAGCGCAGCTGTACTTTCTATATACTTTTGCACACCAGAAAAATCTTTTATTGCGGCGATCTGTTCTAGATAGGGATTCAGAGGTGCTATACCTGTCTTATCAGCCAGTTCTGTATCCATAGCGGTTTCGTAGAATGCTGATGCTTTATATTGGTCCGTACCTTTTTCGTAGGCACCACTAGCGATGGCTGCTTCTAATACCTTGAGCACATCTTCGCTGGATCTTTTTCTTAGTTCATCGAAACTTCCCCATCTACTTCTGTCTGCAGGTATCTCTGTTTTATCGAGCCATGCTCCATTGACATAACGGAAAAAATCTTCTGTTGGTAATACGGTCGTATCGATAAGACTTAGATCTAGACCGGGCTCTTGCACTGTAGCTTTTTCTTGCTGACAAGAAGTTAGAAACAAGCCGCATACCACTAGGGCATATATTATTTTATTCATATTATAAGTTTTATTTGTGTTTATTTTTTTCTTCCATGTAGGTGTCAAAAACCTCATCCACGGGTTCCCACAACTCTATCTTGTTTCCTTCCAGATCCATGATGTGTAAAAATTTTCCGTAATCAAATGTTTTTATCTCGTCTAATACCTCTACTCCTTCTTTCTTGAGTTGTTCGACTAGCCACTCCAGATTTTCTACCCTATAATTGAACATAAAATTTTTCTCCGACGGAGCAAAATGAGTACTCTTGTGAGAGAAGGGACTCCACTGCAGATATCCATTTTTTGTTGGATCTTCTTTTTTTCTAAAAACGAATGCTGCGCCATATTCGTCCGTGTCAAAGCCCAGATGCTCAGCGTACCAGGACTTTACTTTATCTGGATCTTGACATTTAAAAAATACACCACCTACGCCAGTTACCCTTTTAGGTTCATCTTTTTTTGACATGATGTGAGTTTATTATTCTACAAACAAATACGCTAGCATAGACTCAAAGGATTCGTGCTCCTTATAGTTATGATCTGAATAATAATTAGCTCGGAGTAATAATCTATGTGGAAGATCATTTTTTAGTTTCAGCTCTATAGTTACATTGCCATATAGTTGTTCGGCAGGAAGTTCTACCATTAGTTTGTGCGACGGTTTTAGATAATACCTGTAGGTACAATTGATTGTATCCGCCTTAGTGTCAGTGCTCACTTCATTCAGTTGTATAACGTATTTTTTTTCTTTCAGACGGAGCGCGATGTAGGTCATAAGTTTTCTACATTGATCAAAACTCAGCTGAGCAGGAGCGATATCCAGAGACAGCGCAGTAATTCCATTTTCTTTATAAAAAGTATAGTATTTAGCATACGATTGTTTAGCTATATACTTCACGTAGTTATCATGAATATCTTTCCCTGTTTTCTTGGCTTCTTTTAGAAACCAAGATTGTATTGCCTCATAGGGTATTTTATGATCCTCTAGAGCTTCTCTCAGCAGCGGAATCTTAGGAGCATTCTTTTCCTTTGAGCGAAACTGCTTTTTTAGAAGATCTAGTATTTTAAGATTAAATATCATATAGTATTATCTGCTCTCATTTTCTGATGCAGGAATTACGTTATCTCCTGCATCTTTTATATCATCCATAGTGTCCATCATCTTCTCCCAGAAATCCGAGAAAACAGGTTTCACTGCCATCGCCACCGACTTAGACTGTTCTGGAAGTTTCTCTAGCATCGGATAACTCATAGACGCATCTTTCAGCTCAGGATTCAGAAGTTGGAGTTTATTAACGCCCCATACTAGATAACTCAGTAATACGGCGTAGAAAACAGACATAAGAACACCACCTAGTAGCTTGTTGATAATATTAATATTAGCAGTTTCTAGAACAGATTCTAATTTATTTCCTATAAATCGTATCAGACCCATGATAATAAGAAAGGTCAGTACGAAGCCTATGACAAATACGAGAGATTTGTTCAGTGGTATAATCCCTTGCAGAAAAGAAATGACAAGTGGTGATATTTTTAGCGCCGCCACGATACCTATAATAAGCGATAGCGTATCAAAAACCGTTTTGATCAATCCCCTCGAAAACCCAGTATAAAAGCCGTATGCTAGCAATAATCCGGCTATAATATCTATAATCATCCTCTGTAATTAATTGTTAAAGTATATATAAAAGTGAGTTTGTTGAAGTAAACTAGTGCATTTTGTGGTTAGAATCAGTAATAAATCTTTATTTAATCTGAACAGCTATCGAATGCAAAGATTATAAAACTATTGCATAAATTACGGAAATATAGATGTTTATGATGTATTTCTAGACTAGTGAAAAGTAATTGTGTTTTATAAAAAGTAGAATATCGATTTATTTTGGTTTAAATTAGTATTTTCGATCACGTAAAAATTTTTATGTTTAAAAATGTTTGCATCTTTTTTTGTTTTTTCTATGCAGGGTTGAGCCTTACCGCACAGCCCGCTCCTAGCTCCGTTATCTCACCTAAGCAGGATATTATATTGCCCAAGGTATTTATTATAGGAGAATACGAGTCCGTATATGAGAATCTGGTGTTAGAGTGTGGAGATCATCTACTGACCGTTTGTGACGGCTCTATGGACGATGCATATGGGCTCTGGTTAGAGATGCTGGCAGACATGGAAGTCTACGCTGATGCAGTAGAATTCGATATTAAGGGCGTCAAAATATGGATGACAGCCTACTGGAATGCGGATGGATCTATAAAACACTTAGTATATTACCCTAAGCCAAGTTCTAAGAATATGGACTTTGACAAATTATCAGAATTTTTAAAAGACTTTTCTAAGACCTATGTTTTGTCAAAAAAGGGAGCTAACTGTTTTTCCCATTACGGGAGTGCAGCATTTCCTACTTTTGCAAGGTATACCAGACCAGAGTAAGTCATGCCTCGCCTTTTTCTATTCATGTCAATGTTTATTTTTTGCGCATGTCAAAAATCTCAAGAAGTCATTTTCCAAACCCTACACAGTGACCCCGCCGTCAGCTGGAAATCTATTGCCGTGGATGATAATCTGCTCTATGTAGCAGGAGGAAATCAGTGGGAAGGAGGCTTAATAATGGTATCTGATCAGTCAGCGAATAGCTGGGATATAGAACTCCAGAGCGCAACAGGTTTTCTAGAAATAGATCGATTTCAGTCTAGCATTTTTGCTGCAGGATTTAATAGTAATTTTGTACAGAAAAGGAACGCGGTATGGGAGGATAAGTCCATTATGCAAAGTAGCATTATACGTGGCGTTGCTCAGAATGAACAAGCGCTGATCGCTGTGGGCGGGCAGGCCTATTTTGAAGGTTATGTCTACAGGGCGATTACGGACGGGGTTTTTACGAGGAGAGATACTTTAGATGCTGAGGTAAGTGATGTTGTTTATGTCAATGGTAATGTCTTTATCGCGGTAGGATATGGTTCCGTTTACAGATCTGAGGATAATGGAGTCAGCTGGAATAGACTGGAAGTACAAGGAGATTTTTTCCGTAAGATTCAGTTTGTCAATGAAAATTTAGGCTTCATAGTAGGTTTTGCAGGAAAAGTGCTGCGGACAGAAGATAGCGGAATGACTTGGCAGGAGATCAAAAAAGGACAGGGAGCTTTCGGAGGTATAGATCAGATGAGGAGCATATATTTTGAGGATGAGTCTAGAGGGCTGATAGTAGGAGATCAGGGGAATATTCAGATGACGGAAGATGGTGGTGATAGCTGGACGACAATAGAAGGACTACCAGAAGAAGATTATAATGATGTGTTTCTGCTGGAAAATCTAGCAATAGTACTTTCTGAGCAGGGTAATATCTTTCGTTTTGACTTATAAGAACAACACCATGTAGATCAGAGGGATGAGGGTTTTTATGTCAATGTAAAGGGTTTAACAAGATATTAACCCTGATATAAGAATGAACAACGTCTTAAAATAAATGAATGAAGTGATACATTTAATAACAAATGTATTCCAAGTTTTTGTAACACCTTGAAATAAGGTATAACTTTTACCCTAAGGCAGTTTTAATCCCTTGAAAAAATAGAAATACTGAGTAATAAGGCATACGCAAATAAACTCAAACCTAAAAAAAATAGACTATGAGCAAAAAAATAACAAATGGGATAATAGGACTTCTATTAGTGATGATAAGCTCTTCGTTAATTTACGGACAAGAGATTGTTGACCCCAAGGCGAAAAGCGTGTTAGACAAGTTATCAGCTCACTATGATGGACTAGAATCTTACAAAGTAGATTTTGATCTCGATATCCTAGTACCAGGCCAAGAATCCGAAAATCACCAAGGATTTCTGATACAGAAGGGTAATAAATTTGTATTTGATATGGGTACACAGGCTATATATGCCGATGGAAAGGCAGTATGGGTGCACCTAAAAAATGATAATGAATTACAGATCAATGATCCTGATTTCGGAGAGGATGGGAGTCTGCTTTCACCTTCTGAAATGATGCGTATCTACGAGACAGAGCAGTTTTCTTACGCTGTTGTTTTAGAAGAAAATGAAAAAATGGAGATAGAAATGAAACCTTCTGACGACTTTTCTGATTATAAGAAGATAAGGATCTCCGTCAATACATCAAAAAACCAAATGGAAGAAATGCAGATTTTTTCTGTTGATGGGACTAAAATTGTCATGAAAGTGATTACTTTTACAGAAGACGAAATCTTTGGGGATACTATTTTTTCCTTCAACCAGAAAAAATACCCAAATATTTATATTGAAGACCTGAGGATTGAATAGAACCTTTTTCTCGGTCAACCAACCTGAGCGATTCTTGAACCGAGAATCGCTTTTTTTTATCTTTAAGGTAAGTCGCTTCATATGATAAGATCTTTACTTATAAAGCCTTTTGCAGCATATACTGCTAAGAACATCGAGAAAAAGAGTACAACGCAGATATCAGATCAGGAAAAAGTATTCCGTTTGCTTATTGATAGGAGTAGATCTACTCACTTTGGGAAAGACCATGATTTCGCCCATATCACTAATTATAAAGATTATACAACCAGGGTTCCCCTCCGAGATTATGAGGGATTAAGATCCTACGTAGAACAGATAAAAGCTGGAACACAAGATGTCTTATGGAAAGGTAAGCCTAAGTATTTCGCTAAGACCTCTGGAACGACCTCTGGTGTAAAATATATTCCGATTTCTAAAGAAAGCATGCCTTATCATATCAGCTGTGCTAGGAATGCCTTGATGAATTTCGTATCCAGATCACAGCAAGAAAAAATTTTTGACGGGAAGATGATTTTTATTTCTGGATCTCCAGAGATGGATCAGGTGGCTGGTATAGCAACAGGAAGATTATCAGGTATCGTAAACCATGAAATCCCGGCATGGGTAAAACCTAACCAAGTCCCTGACTATGCAACAAACTGTATCGAGCCCTGGGAAAAGAAACTAGAAAAAATTGTACAAATTACAGCGAAGCAAGATATGCGACTGATTTCGGGGATACCACCTTGGGTACAGATGTATTTTGAGCAGCTACTCGACTATACAGGGAAGTCATGCATAAAAGACATCTTCCCTAACTTTAAGCTCTTTGTCTACGGCGGCGTAAATTATGAGCCTTACAGAAATAAGCTAGACGAACTTATAGGAGAGAAAATTCACACACTAGAAACCTACCCTGCCTCAGAGGGATTTATTGCCTTTCAGGATCAAGTAGAAAATCATGGACTGATGCTCCAGGCAGATGCCGGTATATTCTATGAGTTTGTACCCCTAGAAGAAATTTCTAAAGAAGTACCCACAAGGCTAAGTCTTCAGGACGTGGAGCTCGGAAAAGATTACGCAGTCATCATCACAAGTAATGCTGGACTATGGGCCTACAATCTAGGAGATACGGTCAGATTTGTTTCCCTAGCCCCTTATCGTTTAGTGGTGAGTGGTAGAGTAAAGCATTTTATTTCTGCCTTCGGAGAACATGTTATCGCTAAGGAAGTAGAAACGGCTATGATAGAAACATCTATTCAGTTCGGTGCTAAGATTATAGAATTCACAGTTGCGCCACAGGTCAGTCCTACCGATTCTCCATTACCCTATCATGAATGGTTTGTAGAATTTGATCAGGCACCAGAGAGGATGGCTAGATTTTCGCAAGCCCTAGATGAGCGTATGTGTGAGCAGAATATATATTACAAAGATCTGATCGATGGAAATATTTTGGTCCCCATAAAAATCAGGATGATGCAAAAAAATACCTTCAGACGTTATATGGAAAGTGAAGGAAAACTAGGAGGACAAAATAAAGTTCCTAGACTTTCTAATGACAGAAAGATAGCCGATAAACTGCAGCAATATCTACTTTGATATTATCTAAGTCAGTTGTTCTGTAAATTGTCAAAACCGTGATTTCAACGTTCCTAGTAGGCTTAGCCTACGGCTCGCTATCAAGATCTTCTTCTAACACTTCTGCTGATTGTAGTCCCCTGACTACAATCTTCTATTCTTCTCAACGGCGTAAATTGTCTGAACAATTATCCGTGATGTGCCTACTGGAGTTTGAGCACAAGTTAATTGAAGTAGCTTGACGTATTGCCTGCCGGCGGCCTTCTTTCCCATCGCTGGAAAGAAGCAAAGATCTAGGCTTGACCTGGTTTTTGCGGGATTTGGAACAATATTTACTAAATCCACAAAACTCGCTACGCTCAGACAGTTGTGGCTTCTTCACGTAAATATTACTCCAAATCCCTAAACCAGCTAAGGCCAAGGGGAAGTTTAGGAGTGGCAATGACAAGTGCATGAGTATCCTCGGACTACTCGCTCATTTTAAAAAATTCTTCGTTCCTAGTAGGCTTAGCCTACGGCTCGCTATCAAGATCTTTTTCTTTCACTTCTGCTGATTGTAGTCCCCTAACTACAATCTTATATTCTTTTCAACGGCGTAAATTGTCTGAACGATTATTCGTGATGTGTCTACTGGAGTTTAGCACCAGCTAAGGCCAGGGGGAAGTTGCGGAGTAGGAATAATAAGTGCATGAGTATCCTCGGACTACTCACTCATTTTAAAAAATTCTTCGTTCCTAGTAGGCTTAGCCTACGACTCGCTATCAAGATCTACCTTCTAACACGTCTGCTGATTGTAGTCCCCTGACTATAATCTTATATTCTTCTCAACGGCGTAAATTGTCTAACCGATTATTTCCGTGATGTGTCTACTGGAGTTTAGCACCAGCTAAGGCCAGGGGGAAGTTTAGGAGTGGCAATGACAAGTGCATGAGTATCCTCGGACTACTCGCTCATTTTAAAAAATTCTTCGTTCCTAGTAGGCTTAGCCTACGACTCGCTATCAAGATCTTTTTCTAACATCATTCTGCTGCTTGTAGTCCCCTGACTACAAACTTGTATTCTTCTCAACGGCGTAAATTGTCTAACCGATTATCCGTGATTTGTCTACTGGAGTTTGAGCACAAGTTAATTGAAGTAGCTTGTCGTATTGCCTGCCGGCGGCCTTCTTTCCCATCGCTGGAAAGAAGCAAAGATCTAGGCTTGACCTGGTTTTTTACGTGACTGAACAATCTCGAAGAGTGGCGACGATAGTCGACAAGTGAAGGAACCGCGACAGCGGATGGGAGGGAGTAACAATATTTACTAAATCCACAAAACTCGCTACGCTCAGACAGTTGTGGCTTCTTCACGTAAATATTACTCCAAATCCCTAAACCAGCTAAGGCCAAGGGAAAGTTGCGGAGTGGGAATGACAAGTAGATGAGTAACTTCGAACTACTCACTCATTTTGAAAAATTCTTCGTTCCTAGTAGGCTGAGCCTACGGCTCGCTATCAAGATCTTCTTCTAACATTATTCTGTGTAAAAAATAAAATGAGGGTTGTTTCCATAAAGAAAAAATTGTATTAAATCAATAGAGGTATGAATACCAATTAACCCATTATTATAAATAATAAAATAGGAGTTTACCTTAATTTAACATTGATTATGCTCAAGTTTGATTTTTAAATATGTATATTAGATCAAATCATTACTCCATTAAGCTTGAATTAAAATTAGCAATCTAGCTTAGCATTGAAATTAGTGTGCAAAAGTAAGTAAGAAAACATACTAGTTAAATGGTGCTAATAAAAATAATTTTTGTCTAAATGAATAGTGATTATAGAGAAATTTTTCTCTACGGAAGAGTGTACGAAAATGCTCAATTAAATCATTTAAACATGAATTATCGTAATTTTTTATTGCTGATATTAGCCTTAACAGCCGCCTTATTGTCCTGCTCTGATGACTTATTGCCACAAGATGAATTGGGGGGGGTATTGATCAGTTAGTTGCTGAGAACAGAACTCAGAGTATAATAATGACCTCTGGTAAGTTCAAGAGACTTAGATTAGGACAAAAACGAAATAATCCATTCGAGATTAATCAAATCAATCTGGCAGCGCAATCTGTATTTGGAAGCAGTTATCCAAGGCTCCAGGCGACACACAACTACATCAAATTTTCACCAACAACACAAGAACACCTTGCAGTGCTTAATGAATGGGCATTTACGGAAAATATAGCTTTGTTTGATTATCCACTTGATTATGAGATATCAACACACGGGGATTATTATATCGATCCAGCAGTATCTGATTCTGTATATACTTACCAATATGCAAGCCTAGAAGTAGGAATTACTTTACCTCAGGTGCCTAATATAACCATAAGTCAATTATATATTAATTATAATAATCCTTTATTACTAGGACATAGCTTCTAGATGTTGGGATATGAAGACGCTATAAGAGAAGATGTATTTTTTGGAGGGATAAAAGAGTCTGAAGTTGGCGGATTGGATTCAGCAATGGATCCAGGTATGCCTAATTTTATAGATTGTCCTCCAGGCTGTTATCCATTCTTAGTAGAAAATTCTGAAAATTTTCCGATGGTTTTAGAATGGATATGTGATTGCGATTATGAGCCTCCTGTAAATGAAGTTGTGTTAAACGAGTGTGATTGTCCTATACCTAGTGATCCTAGATTACCGGCAGGATGTATACAAGTGGAAAATGATAATGGACGGTTTGAAGGGGTAGCAGGTCCTAGAATTAAACTTAAGAATAATTGGCACTCGAGCGATGTAGTTTTTGCAGATGAAAATGGTTGTTGGGAACATGATGAAAGATATTCAGATGTAATTTCTTATCAGATTCAGTTTGAAAGCGAATCGCTTAAAGTAAGAGATGTAGGATTCTGGATAGGTATAAACGTTGTAAAGGACAGGAAAGTTTTTGTAGATGAATTACCATATAATGACCTACTAAGGCAATATGATAATGTGACTGATAATAGAGAATGGGCATGCTCTTGGACGATGAATTCTGATTTCAATTATAGACTGGAAGCAATGATTGATCGTGTACCCTTACCAAGAACTAGACTAAATTATACTCTAGCCAATGTAGATACACGAGCTTCTGCTCCTATGCTTCAGGGTAATTCCTATAATTCTTGGTTAAGTTTTTTAGCTGCATTTGTGTTCCCTGGAATTTATCAAATATCTAATCAATTTCAACCTGATATTACTAACCCTTATGCAGATATGAATGTTCAAGAATTATGGGGAACTATGCACCATGAACTTGGGCATGCGACTCACCATGAAATAATCGGGGAAGGCTATTGGTTTGGTTATAGAAATCATATCGTTGCAAATTCGGGATATGGGACTTTCCCAAACTTTAGTGGAAATAATGTTGGAAAAGTAGCATTAGGTGAAGCTATTGGCAATTATACAGGATTTATGTATGGACAAACACCTGCAGGAGGTGAAAATCAGGATATTGATAATCAAGACCTATTCATTCCGCTTGGACTAATGAATGACTTAGAAGATGTTGCAGTTGATTTTGTGCAAGATCCTAATGATCTTACTCAAAATGTATTTGAAAATGTGGAAGGCTTCACACCAGAAATGATTTTTAACGCCTTAGATACTCCTGATGATATAGAATCTTATAGAGTTCGTTTACATGAACTACATTTTGATGATACAGCTAATAATCTGAATGACTACATAGAATTATTTAATGTTTATGATGTTTTTAATTAATTGATAAGATATGAAAATAATTATTGTTTCGCTTATTTGTTTAATTTTTGGAAGCTGTTTTTTTATCTCAGATCCGGCTGATAACTTCGAAGAATGTGCTTATGAATTTAAATATAGTTTAAAACATCACCTTGAAGTACCGTATAGAATTATTCCAAATAAGAATAGTTATAAAGTAGGAGATACTATAATTGTAAGGGCTCTCTTTTCTGATTCTATTTATGATTTATCTAGGCAAGTACATTTCAAGATTCAAGGCTTTCCTTTTGAGCCGGTAAATCTTTTGTATAAAATCAATGAGGAAGGATGGGAGTCAGGTTACAGAGTCAATGAGCTTATAGTAGATGATGAGCAATACAACACTAGATATAATTTCCAATCTGCCTATTCGGACGACATGAGAGGATTCACAGTTTATGAAAATAGGATGTATCATTTTGAATATCTTATAGTTCTAAAAACTTCAGGAAAATATTGTACATTAATTTCTGATCAATACCAACAAAATACTGCAGGCTCTGGTCAAAATAATGACATTGCGGATGCTATACAGTTTGAAGGACGATGCCAGGATTTTGACTATAAAGTATGTAGTGTTATCAATGGTCCTACTAACATTGATGATTTTCTAGATCAATTGATTTATATAGATAAGGAAGTATATAATGATAACTTGGTGCAGTTAGAAGCGGAAAATGCTGAGTTATTTGGTAAGTCAGGATTTCTAGTAATAGAATGGAATGGCGTTTTCTGTTTTGAAGTGGTAGAATAAGTAAGTATTAAAGAAAAAAGAAGCTAGTAAGACTGGCTTCTTTTTTTATTAGGTGTTTCTTCATTGTCTTAATCACGGATAAAACAGATTACAGGGTTTCACTGATTTTGTATGATTGTTAAGTTCCTAGTAGGCTTAGCCTACGGCTCGCTATCAAGATCTACTTATAACATCATTTTCGTAAAAGAAATGGTATTGCCTACCGGCGGCCTTCTTTCCCATTGCTGGAAAGAAGCCTGCATTTTTTCTAGCTTTTGTTTGTAGTTTGTATTGCCCTGACTACAAGTTTATATTCTAGCGGGGTAAATTGTTGGAATCACGGATTTAGGTAGATTTCAGGATTACACGGATTTTATTTTGTAAGTATTTCTTTGCAAGTATTGGAGAAAAGACGCTGTAGGCGTCACCTATCTTAGCCCCGTACAACGTGCGGGGTTAATAATACCATTTCTATTTTTAGATGACGGAAAAGGATTTAGAATTGTTCAAAATGGATCAAGGCAAAAAACGTAGGCGAACCCATAGGTTCGGCGAGGCTTTTTAACGAAGGAACATAAAGAACAAAATAAATAATTACCGTCATTCTAAACTAGAATTGGTATAAGTACCAACGGAAATAATTTGGCGGAATTTTTGACCAAAAATTATGACAAATTAATAATCAACGAATTAAGAAATGTCCAATATATATACAACCCAATTCTCATCATCCCGATAAGGATAAGTTGTTAGCACATCAAAACCAATGGCAGCATGTGCATTCATAGATCGTGTATTTTTGCTAGAAACTTCGGTGATGATATAATTATAATATGCTGACATTTGCGTACGCATTTCTAGGTAGAGACTTCTGAAAATCCCTTTGCCTCGGCAAGCCTTATCTATACACACCTGCCCCATGATAAAGAACTGATCCTCTTGTATTTTTTTATCCTTGTATACGGAATTTGTTATTATAGAAAATAGATCTATCAGTACGGGTATGTCTTGCTTGAACTTACATTCCATAACAAGGACATAACCTACAACACGATTCTGATCCTTAGCTATAAAGTGAGGATGTGGTTGATTCATTTTAGCTAGTAGATCTGGGGTATGTTCTACTGTAATGAATCCCTCTTGCTTACTTTCTTTTTCAGTAATACCTATAAGGATATTCTTCTGTTGTAAATCTATAATATCATCTAAGTCGCTCTGAAGATAAGATCTTGTAAAAATTATAGACTGCATAAGGATAAGTAATTTAGCTATTAAGTTAGTCAATAAAACTGGTGATCTAACAATGAACTAATTTTTTAATGCAGGATTTTGTTATTGTCATTGTGAGCGTAGTCGAACATTCAAATGTTTAAAAAGAGACTTGCAATTTTGACCAAGGCGGAGAAATCTCATTATTTCTTCAATTGATCAATGCCTGCCGGCGGCCTTCTTTCTCATTGCTGGAAAGAAGCCTGCATTTTTTCTAGCTTCTGTTTGTAGTTTGTAGTGCCCTGGCTAAAAGTTTATATTCTAGCGGGGTAAATTGTTGGAATCACGGATTTAGGTAGATTACAGGATTTCACGGATTTTTTTTTGTAAGTAAATCATTGCCAGGATCAGAAAAAGGACGCTGTAGGCGTCACCTATCTTAACCCCGTACAACGTGAGGGGTTAATAATACCATTTCTATTTTTAGATGACGGAAAAGGATTTAGAATTGTTCAAAATGGATCAAGGCAAAAAACGTAGGCGAACCCATAGGTTCGGCGAGGCTTTTTAACGAAGGAACATAAAGAACAAAATAAATAATTACCGTCATTCTAAACTAGAATTGGTATAAGTACCAACGGAAATAATTTGGCGGTATTTTTGACCAAAAATTATGACAAATTCATTGCGAAGCATGGACAAGAGGTAGGCTAAGGCATCAGCGGGGAGCCGCACCAGCGATAGTAGTGGTATAAGGAGTACTGATGGTCCAGATAGCACAAGGCGTATCGACGGCTGACATAGGAAGACTAGAGACAACTATGTGATATGGATCAGCAGTGCTGCTTGTAGGAACGGATAGCGCGGTCCGTAGGAGGTGCCCTAAAACGATAAGAAATTGTGCTAAATGGACCTGATTTACTTGTCGGTTAGGTATTTATGATAAAATTAACTTCTAATCTTAGACAATTATAATTGCTTCTTCGTTCTATTATGAGTAATTTCGCACGCTTAATATGAAAAATACCTTAATTATACTTTTTTCTGTATTGTTTCTTTCTTCTTGTAAGACGAGCTTCGAGAAGGCGAGAACGAGTAATGATCCGCCGAGAATCTATAAGGCTGCTCTGGCCTATTATGATGCGGAGGAATATCGGAATGCGCAATCACTGTTTGAGCTTGTGATACCCTATTACAGAGGGAAAGCGGAGGCGGAGGAGTTATTCTATAAGTATGCTTACGCACATTATTATCTAGGGGAGTATATCTTGGCAAATCATTATTTTACCTCTTTTGCTAAGACATTTTTCAACAGTGAGAAGCGGGAGGAAGCGGATTATATGGCGGCATATAGCAATATGGAGATGTCCCCTAATCATCGCTTAGATCAGTCATATTCTCAGAAAGCAATAGAGGAATTCCAGCAATTTACGAACAAATATCCGCAAAGTGAACGGGTAGCACTCTGTAATCAGCACATAGATGAGATGCGGGATAAGTTAGAACTAAAGGCCTATGAGCAGGGTAAGTTATATTATGATCTGAAGAATTTTAACTCGGCAATAGCTTCTTTTGATAATATGCTGAAGGATTTTCCAGAGTCTGATAAGGCGCTAGAGGTGAGGTATCTTATCGTGAAGTCTAGCTACGAATGGGCTGTGAATAGTATATACGAGAAAAAAGAAGAGCGGTTTAATGAAACTATTAAGCGCTATAAACAATTCATATATAAGTATCCTTCTTCTGGCTACAATAAGGAGCTAGAGGATATAAACAAAGATGCTAAGGAATCACTCAAAAATTTAAAAGATGTCTGATATAAAAACTAAAGTTCAAGGAATAGATCCTAACATAAAAGCTAGAGATCTAGTAACCCTTGCTGCGCCTACGAAGAACTTGTATGAAGCACTTGCTGTCATCACTAGAAGAGCTAGGATGTTATCTAGAGATCTGAAGGTAGAACTACATAGTAAGTTGGAGGAGTTTGCTGTAACGCCTGATGCGATAGAGGAAATACACGAAAATAAAGAACAGATAGAAATTTCTAAGTTCTATGAGCGTCTTCCTAATCCAACGATCATCGCTACGATGGAATATTTAGATGACAAGTTGGAGTTTAAGTATAGAGATAGATCTGATTCTGAGGGAGACGAGAATTCATAATACAGATTCTAGGTTATTCTCCTATGAATCCACTAAAGCATAAAAAAATTGTGCTGGCTGTAACGGGCAGCATAGCTTGTTACAAGAGTCTCTTTCTTACAAGATTACTGATCAAGGCAGGTGCTGAGGTACGTGTACTGATGAGCCCATCAGCTACTAAATTTGTTGCGCCGCTCAGTTTTTCTACCCTATCTAAACATCCAGTTTTTACATCTGTAATAGACGAAGAAGCATGGAATAACCATGTGGAGCTCGGGCTATGGGGAGACCTCATGCTTGTGGCACCTTGTACGGCTACTTCACTAGCCAAGATGGCTAATGGCATAGCTGATACCATCATTACAGCGGTATACTTATCTGCAAAATGTCCTATATGGTTTGCTCCAGCGATGGATAGGGATATGTGGAAACATCCCAGCACTCAAGAAAATATACGTAAGCTTACTTCTTATGGTAATAAAATCATTCCAGTAGGCGAGGGCGAACTAGCAAGTGGTCTAGTCGGAGCAGGCAGGATGGCGGAACCAGAGGATATCGTAGCGGCGGTAAGTGGTTTCTTCAGTAAGGAGCAGGATCTAGCAGGTAAGAAAGTCGTTATAACGGCTGGACCTACACAAGAATCTCTAGATCCAGTAAGATTTATAGGTAACCATAGTTCTGGTCGGATGGGTATAGAGCTGGCTGAGGTATGCGCAGCGAGGGGAGCTCAAGTTACCCTGGTGCTAGGACCTTCTGTGCTCAGTCCTGAACATCCTCAGATAGATATAGTACACGTACGCTCTGCGCAAGATATGTATGATGCTACTGTAAAAATTTTTCCTTCCGCAGACCTAGCGATTATGGCAGCAGCAGTGGCAGATTATAGACCTAAATCGTATTCTGATGAGAAGATCAAGAAGAAGGATGGCGATATGAAGATAGAGCTGGAAAGGACTCAGGATATTGCGGCGCAGCTAGGGAGTACGAAAAAGGCGAAGCAGATTACGGTAGGATTTGCACTAGAGACGATGGATGCGGAGGCTAACGCTAAGCGAAAGTTAAAGAAGAAAAACTTTGATATGATCGTTCTGAACTCACTAAAAGATAAAGGAGCTGGCTTCCAACACAATACAAACAAAGTAAAAATCATTAATACTAAGGGAGAAGTGCGAGATTATGAGCTGAAGTCTAAGCGGGATGTAGCAGAGGATATAGTTAACCAGATTGTAGAAATTCTAAAATAAAACAGCATGCGTTGTGTAGTCATACTTTTTTCTTTCTTATTTTTTGCAAAAGCGGTTGTGGCGCAAGAGCTAAACTTTGTTGTGAAAGTTACCACACCTAAGCTGAATCTTGTAGACCCTAAGGTGTTCAAGACATTAGAAAATAGTATGTCTGAGTTTTTTAATAACACGAGCTTCACGGAGGACGAGTTCGAGGATGACGAACGGATACAAGGAAATATCCAGCTGATCATTAAGGACGAATTATCTTCTACTGGATTTCTAGCTGATCTGAGAATACAGAGTATAAGACCTGTGTACGGATCTAACTATTCTACTCAGGTACTTAATTATATAGAAAAAGATATAGCATTTACCTACAGAGAGTTGCAACCTATAGATAAGAGTGTCAATGGATATGTAGATAATCTATCATCGATACTCAGTTACTTTGCGTATACCATTATTGCTTTTGACTATGAGACATTTTCACAGCAGGGAGGACAACCTTACTTTAGTATCACACAGAATATTATAGATGCCGTACCTTCTGATGTAAGGGAGAGTGATAAGGCATGGCAGGTTCGGGGTCCTAGAAGAAGTAGATACTGGATCATGGAAAATTCTCAAAATGCTAAATTCACAGAATTTAGAAATGCTTTTTATGATTATCACCGACTAAGTCTAGATAAGATGTCTGAGACACCTGATGAGGCCAAAGATATTATGGTGAAAACCATACAGACCATGAGGCAGGTGGAAAAATCTGAGCCTAATGCCATGCTAGTACAAATGTTTGTCGATAGCAAGCGGGAAGAAATCTTAGAAATATTTAAGAGTGCAACAAAAGCCCAGCAGTCCGCCGTATATAAGGCTATGGAAAAGATAGATCCTGCAAGAATTTCTGACTACGGGATTCTCAAATAAGATATTATTTTGAAACACATAGCCATTTTTGCTTCGGGTTCTGGATCTAATGCTCAGAAGATTATAGAGCATTTTGAGGATAGTTTGTATGTCAATGTATCACTGATTGTTACGAATAGATGTAAAGCCAAGGTGTTAGATCGGGCTGAGCGTTTCAATATTCCTACTATCGTTTTAAAAGATAAGGCTCATTTTAGTTCAGAGCTATTTGTAAAAGATCTTAGACATCATAAGATAGATCTAATTGTATTAGCTGGATTTTTATGGCTGATACCTAAACAGCTTATTACACATTTTCCTAAGGCGATTATTAATATTCATCCTGCTCTCTTGCCGGCTTTCGGAGGTAAAGGCATGTATGGCATGCATATTCACAGAGCGGTGAAACAGCAAGGCGTTCTAGAAACAGGTATAACTATACACTATGTAAATCCTGTGTATGACGAGGGAGAAATTATATTCCAGAAATCCGTTAATCTTTTAGCGTCCGATACACCAGAAGAGATTGCCGCTAAAGTACAAGCCTTAGAACATCTATACTATCCAGAAGTAGTGGAGCAGACAATCACAAGGCTATAAGTCTTTTCGAAAATGTTAACTTTGTTCTTTACTCAATGGACGAATTAATGTCTATTTTCGTTCTATTAAAAATAAACTAATGATTAATATTAAAAATTTACTTTTCGTGTGTATAGCACTTTTTGCTGTGGGGTTTGTTTCTTCTTGTGGTGATGATGAAGATCCGATGATGCCAGCTACCTGTGATACGGAAGATGTTACCTATACTAATTTTGCAAAAAACTTATTTGACTCTAATTGTAGTAATGCAGCTTGTCATGGTGCAGGAACAATGAGTACATTTCCTCTTTCTACCTATGACGAGGCAGTTGCTGCAGTGGGATTCGGAAGAATGATAGGCGCTGTAAATAGAACATCTGGATTTTCTGCGATGCCTAGAGGAGCGGATAAGTTAGATGATTGTACAATAGATAAGCTAGAGGCATGGATTAATAATGATACACCAGAGTAGATCTTGTACTTTTTATGAGATGCCAAGAAGGTGTTCCTAGGTATAGATAAGCTTTCTCTCAATTATGAATATTTTATTAGTACATAAAATAGCTTAAGTTTGATGTTGACAAGCGTAATACGCAACAACAATGACTTAGATGAAAGCCCATAATAGCCTAAGGAAATATGTTTTATTTATTTCTATCCAATTATTTATCTCGATTGGCTATATCGTATTATTCCAGCAGATATTTGGTTTAAGACCAGTGGTAATCATAGGTCATCTATTTGTAGTTATTTGTGGACACATACTGATATTACTTTCTTCTATCTTATTATTTTCACAAAGATTCATTCGGTACAAGACAGTTACGAAACATCTTGTTTCTCTATCGTATGGTATTTTTTCGGTAACACATTATTATTCTTATCTCCTAGCATTTTCAGGGGAACATTTTAATTCTCGGATATTTAATTTTGAGATTGCACTAGGGTACTTGAAATATCTTAACGAAATAGTTAGTAATTTTTCTCTTAGCCCTTTGCTGGTTTATAGTGTTTTGTTTATTATTCCACTCTGTATTTTCGCAAGCATAATATGGATGACTAGCTTGATTTGTGGAGGTATACTAGAAATCAAAAAAAGTATTTTTAGTTTCTCTTATAATAGCTTAACCAGCAAGGGTAAAGTATATTCTGGACTCATCATATTTCTAATAACATTAATTACTGGAACGAGTATAATTTTGTTACAGAAAGAACCTCTTTCTAATCGACTGTTAAGAATAAAGGAACCATTTATTTCTGTCTATTTTGATAACAGTAATCCGTTTAATGGACAACTAGTGTCGAATAATAATGAGGACATAGGTGTACGGAATAAGTATCCTAAGGATATAAAATTCCAGAAAAAAAATGTCATCCTTATTGTTGTCGATGCCTTGCGATCAGATCATATGAGTCTTTTTGGTTATGAGAGAAAAACGACCTCTTTTCTAGATAGTATCCATAAGTCGGGTGATTTAAAAAAGGTGGCGCTATCCTTATCCGTTGCTGGAGAATCTTTTGCGGGTATCAATGGTATTTTAAGATCCAAAATTTTGGCAAATATGGGATATAATAACTTTGCGCTCCCTCAGCTATTAAAAGACCAAGGTTACCATCTTAATTTTATAATCTCTGGGGATCATACCAACTTCTATAGCTTGAAATCATTCTATGGGAAAAATTCTGAATTCGATTACTATATCGATGGTTCGGAAACTATGAAATATTCAGATCCCAACGATGATAGAATTATTTTTGAAGGGCTAGAAGACATAGAGAGCTATGATGGAGATGCCTCATATTTTCACTTTCACTTGATGTCTACACATAATTTAGGTGTTCGTTTAGATGAGTATAAGGCCTTTGAGCCGGCAGCTAGGAAAGGACTAAAATTTGATAATTACGTAAATCGATATGATAATGGAATCTTACAAACAGATGCTTATATAGAAATAATTTTTAGAGAGCTAGATACAAAAGGTTATCTGCAAAATAGTATTGTAGTGATTACATCTGATCATGGCGAGGCACTGGGTGAAAGAGGTAAATATGGTCATGGAAAAAACATATATACCGACCAACTCTTAGTTCCGATTCTTATCTACGATTCTGATACCGTTCAGTACAAAAATATGGATTATGCTACTATATTAGATATTGCTCCCACGATTATAGATAGATTAGGATTACCTGTTCCCGATTCCTGGGAAGGCAGCTCATTACATAGTAAATCCCCTAGAACATATACCTACCATCAGAAAGATGAGTATTATGCCGTTGTACATACTACGGATGAGCAACAAACCAAATATATTTATAACAATAGAACAGAGGAGGAAGAACTTTATAACCTCACTGTCGATCTATACGAAACAAATAATATAATCAGCACAGCAGATGTGGGATATGTAGATAGCCTTAAGAATCAGTTAACTCAGTTTGGTATAGAAGTCAAATGAAAAATAGTTTTAAAATTGTTTTTTGCTAAGTCAAAATGATTGGTGAGCTTAGTGGAATTTGATCCTTCAATTCCATGTAGAGTCCAAATTTTATAAGCTATTTCAGAGTGAAATAACTTATCTTCTAGTCCTATAATTATTGAATGCAGACACAGCACTAGCTTGTTGTTTCCATACTAGTATAGGTATAATAATACTTACAGTTCCTACGATACCTACAACAAATAAAAGTGCTATACTTAGAACTAGTGATATGATCGCAGCTACAATAGTATAGATATGATTTGGGATAGCCTTGAAGTCATTGACATGATGCTTTTCATTATTACCGCAGCTAGAGCAATTGACTTTTATTTCTTCCCCTTTGTCTTGGATTAAGTCAGGTCTTGTTGTAGCTAGCGTTTTAATTTTTGTTTCAGTTTTACAAGCGGTGCAGGTAGAAACTATTTTCATAACGGAGTTTTTTTAGCTCGTTTTCATAAGCGCAGGTCTCTGCGAGATCTCATGATAACAAACGACCTCTTTTCCAAAATAATGAAAGACCATACTCTTCCGTGTTTTGTTTTTGTTCGTGTGTGCATTGCCACCATGGATGAGATTAGCATGCCAGATGAGCACATCCCCTTTTTTCGCGAGGAAGCTTTTCTTTTTTATTTTCTGGTCTGTAAGTTTACTATCTATCATTGCTTCATAGGCTTTGTAATCCTTGTCACCGATAAACCATTTTGAGCCCTCATTGTCGTAGTCACTATTAAGATAGTAGGGGAGTTTGTGTGATCCTGGGTAATAATGTAAGGGGCCATTTTCATCTGTAATATCTTCTAGCGCAAACCATACGCCGAGCAGCCCTCCTAGGGGGTAGGTCGTCATATGTATACTATCAGAATGAGAAGCCTGCTCAGATCCTGAGGTGAAATTTATGCTCTGGAACAAGATAGCTTTTCTTCCCAGTAGAACATCTAGAACTTCCTGTAGCCTAGTATTTTTTCCTACCTTGTTTATATGCTCCGTATGCTTAAAAGCAAACATTATTTTATTTCCGTACTTATACTTTAGTGTGCCATTTTTCAGTAACTCATCTATGGCGCTATTGATTGCATCCACTTCTTTGTGAGAGAGGAAATTTTCTAAGATAGCATATCCATTTTCATTGAATGCTGAAAGACTTTCTTGCGAAGCAAGACTAGAAGAATGATAAAGTTCGCAACGGTCGAGCTGGCTCAGATCATTAGATAGGTGTGTACCTTGATCTAGGTTTTTAAAATCTTTGCTAGATACAGAGGAATAATATTTCTTAGGGATACCTAATTTCTTGTATACGGGTACATTGTAATCCAGTTGTGATTTCTGAAAAAAATTATACAGTGACAGCGTGGGTTTGAATCTTCTTAAAAAGCCAATCATATTATCAAAAATAGGCATTCCGTCCGTATATCTAGACTAATTTATGTGCGTAATTACCTCACTGCCTTTTAATAAGTTCAAATTACAATTATATCTAATATGATTTTCTTGTATCTTAGCAGGCGGTTATCATAATAATAGAGAAAATACTAGAATAAGTTATGAGTGAAGTAAAGTATACGGAAGATAATATAAGGTCGCTAGATTGGAAGGAACATATCAGACTCAGACCAGGTATGTATATAGGTAAGTTAGGGGATGGATCATCAGCTGACGATGGTATCTACATATTGCTAAAAGAAATTATAGATAACTCTATAGATGAGTATGTCATGGGATATGGTAAGCAGATCAAGCTAGATATCAAGGATGGGAAAGTGATAATTAGAGATTTCGGAAGAGGTATTCCTTTAGGTAAGGTTGTGGATTGTGTGTCAAAAATAAATACTGGTGGAAAGTATGACTCTAAGGCTTTTAAAAAATCGGTAGGGCTTAATGGAGTAGGTACCAAAGCAGTGAATGCCTTGTCTGATCACTTTAGAGTGGTCGCTATAAGAGATGGGAAAAGTAAGGCTGCAGAATTTGAAAGGGGGTTACTCGTAAAGAATGGTAAGATTGTCAAGAGTAGTGAACCCAATGGTACTCTGATGGAGTTCGCACCAGATAGTTCTATTTTCAAAAATTATAAATTCAGATCTGAGTATATAGAAAATCAGTTATGGAATTATGCCTACCTGAATGCTGGATTGAAGCTCAATTTCAATGGCAAAGTACTCTACTCAAAAAATGGACTGCTAGACCTACTGAGTCGGAAAACGAATCCTGAAAGCCTTAGGTATCCTATCATACATCTGAAAGGGGATGATATAGAAATGGCATTGACACATGGCTCACAATATGGTGAAGAATATTATTCATTTGTCAATGGTCAGAATACAACACAAGGTGGAACTCACTTAGCTTCTTTCAGAGAGGCAATCGTAAAAACCATAAGGGATCATTACAGTAAAAATTTTGATACTAAGGATATTCAGACAGCCATCATCGGTGCTATAAGTGTACGAGTAGAAGAACCTGTCTTCGAGTCTCAGACTAAAACCAAGCTGGGTTCTTTTAATGTAGGACCTAAGGGCCCCACGGTACGAACATTTATAATGGACTTTGTAAAGAAATACCTAGATAATTACTTACATAAAAATAAGGATGTAGCGGATGCTATTCTTAAAAGGATACAGCAATCAGAACGTGAACGTAAGGAGATAGCTGGTATCAAAAAACTGGCCAACCAGAGAGCCAGAAAGGCGAACATCCACAACAAAAAATTGAGAGATTGTAGAGTCCACTTCAACGATAAGAAAGGAGATCAAGAAAAAATGCTCAGCACGATGGTCTTCATAACGGAGGGAGATTCTGCCAGTGGTTCTATTACCAAGGCTAGAAATGTTGCAACCCAGGCAGTCTTTTCTCTGAGAGGAAAACCACTAAACTGCTTTGGTCTCAGTAAGAAAATCGTATACGAAAATGAAGAGCTCAATCTACTACAACATGCGCTGAATATAGAGGATGGTCTAGAAGGACTCCGGTTCAACAATGTTATTATAGCTACCGATGCAGACGTAGATGGTATGCACATAAGATTATTACTGCTAACCTTCTTTTTACAATTTTTCCCAGACCTTGTGAAAGCAGGACATTTATACATCTTAGAGACGCCTTTGTTTAGAGTCAGAGACAAGCGCAAGACTTTCTATTGTTATACCCCTCAGGAAAAGAAAGATGCAATAGAAGCCCTGAGAGGCAAAGCTGAGATAACAAGATTTAAGGGATTAGGAGAAATTTCTCCTAGTGAGTTTGGGGATTTTATCGGTTCAGATATAAAATTAGAACCTGTACTGATGAGCGACAATACTAATATAGAAAGTATACTGGGCTATTATATGGGGAAAAACTCCCCGAATAGGCAGGTATTCATTATCGAAAACCTGAAAGTAGAAATAGATGAAATAGAAGAGGATGAGATCATAGACCTTTCTAAAGAAGAGGAATTATTAGAAATTCAATAAAGAACGGATATAGCAACGAAAACCTATAATTTATCTAATAATACAGTTAGTACAGAAGCATATAATATTCGTAACTTTTAAGTCATAAGGGAGTAAGTATTCAGGGTACTTGCCTTTATGGAGTGCTGACTTAATGGCGCAATTTCAGTGCATTGAGAGATAGAAACTGACCCTTTAGGCAAGCAGAAGCGCATGGTACAATACTTGCCTTATAGTATTCTAGCAAATTTGATTAAAGTAATATGCCAATCTGGCAAAGAAAAAAGATATGTTCGAATCATTTAATATACTTGTAGAAGGAAGAGGCGATGGAGAATTTGTACCCATGTTTACCATTGCAGATGAGACAGAAAATAATGAGAAATTAGAGATTCCCTCTAAGCTCCCGGTACTCGCACTAAAAAATACAGTCTTATATCCTGGTATCGTTATCCCCATAACTATAGGAAGGGTCAAAAGTATAAATGCCATAAAAAAAGCTTATAAGAAGGATAAACTAATGGCAGTATTCTCGCAGAAGGATGTTCAGAATGAAGAACCGTCATATGATGATCTCTACAAAATAGGAACCGTAGCCAAGATTATAAAGTTTTTGAAAATGCCTGATGGCAACACTACTGCTATTTTGCAAGGTAGGGTAAAATGTCAATTAAATTCACTCTATGAAGTGGATGAACTGTTAGAAGGTGAGATAGAGGTGTTGACAGAAACTAATCCTGAAAATGATGTAGAGTATGAAGCGACGATTTCCTCTATACGAGACATCGCAAGGAAGATTATTAAACTTTCTCCGAATATACCTTCAGAGGCAGTCATGATGTTAGAGAATATAAAAAGTGATACCTTTCTGATGAATTTTATTGCCTCTAATCTAAACATAGATGTAGCTGAGAAGATAGAAATTATAAGAGAACAAGATCCGAAGACTAGAGCGCAGCAGATACATGGACTTGTAGATAAAGAGTTGCAATTACTAGAGGTAAAGAGCCAGATAGAATCTAAGGTAAGAGGAGATCTAGAAAGACAACAAAGAGACTACTTCCTGAACCAGCAGATGAAAACTATCCAAGAAGAGCTAGGGCAGAATCCTCAACAAGCAGAGCTAGTGGAATTAGAAAAAAAGGCAAAATCTAAGCAGTGGCCTGAAAGGGCAGAGAAGCACTTCCAGAAGCAACTGACCAAGGCCAAGAGAATAAATCCACAAGTAGCAGAATATTCTGTTACGCTCAATTATCTAGAACTGATGTTAGATCTTCCTTGGGATACCTACACGAAAGATAATTTTGATCTTACTAAGGTAAAAGCCGTTCTAGACAAAGATCACTTCGGCTTAGAAGATGTAAAAGAGAGGATACTGGAACACCTCGCTGTACTGAAGCTAAAGGGAGATATGAAAGCACCCATTATTTGTCTTGTGGGACCTCCGGGAGTAGGAAAAACTAGCTTAGGGAAATCTGTTGCGACAGCCCTAGGTAGAAAATTTGTTCGTATGTCACTAGGTGGTCTGCATGATGAGAGCGAAATAAGAGGACACAGGAAAACCTATATTGGAGCCATGCCAGGAAGGATAATTCAGGCACTTAAGAAATCAAAATCCTCTAATCCAGTTTTCATACTAGATGAGATAGATAAGATAGGCAAAGACTTTAGAGGAGATCCATCATCGGCTTTGTTAGAGGTTCTAGACCCAGAGCAGAATACGAGCTTTCATGATAATTACCTAGAGCTAGAATACGACCTATCTAAAACCTTGTTCATAGCTACGGCTAATTCTCTTAGCACGATACAGCCAGCGTTGTTAGATAGAATGGAAATTATAGAGATCAGTGGATACTCTAATGAAGAGAAGCAAGAGATAGCAAAAAGACATCTTATTCCTAAGCAAAGACTTGCTCATGGACTGAAGGCAAAAGATGTTAAGTTTACAGCTAAGGCACTAGGACAATTAGTGGCAGATTACACAAGAGAATCAGGTGTGCGATCACTAGATAGAACAATAGGAAGTGTGATGAGGAATATTGCGAAGAAGGTGGCAATGAATAAAGAATATAAGAAGTCCTTAGATCGCGAGGAAATAATAGACATACTGGGACCTGCTAAATTTTCTAGAGATAAGTATATTAAATCTGCGGTTCCTGGAGTTGCAGTAGGACTAGCCTGGACAAGAGTAGGAGGAGATATTCTCTTCATAGAGACGAGTCTGAGTAAGGGGAAAGGGAAACTTACGCTCACAGGAAATCTAGGAGATGTGATGAAGGAATCAGCCTCCACCGCACTGAGTTATCTCAAGGCGCATAGTGCTAAACTAGGGATTGATGATGAGGTATTCTCTCAAAAAGATATACACATACATGTTCCTCAGGGAGCAATTCCTAAAGATGGTCCCAGTGCAGGCATAACGATGTTGTCAGCACTAACTTCTGCATTTAAGGGAAAAAAACTAAAGCCCTTCCTAGCGATGACAGGGGAAATAACCCTGCGAGGAAAGGTGTTACCTGTAGGTGGAATCAAAGAGAAAGTTCTAGCAGCCAAAAGAAGTGGTATAAAAGAAATAGTTCTATGTTCTGAGAATAAGAAAGATATATCTAAAATTAATGAAGAGTATCTGAAGAATCTTAACTTTATCTATGTGGATACAATGGAGGAGATCCTTGATTATGTTTTGTAATAAACAACATAGTTAAGGAGAGGTTAAATGTCCTTTTATATTAATTTGCAACTTTCTTCTTTTCGTTCATTAGCAAAACAGCAATTGATTACAGTGAGTAAATTTTACATCTTCATATTACTTTGCCTTATTTCCAAAGTATCTTTTGGTCAAAAACAAAATATTGACAGTACAAAAGTATATATCCAGTTTTCTGGAAAAGTAGTGACGCAAGATGATGGTGGCGATGTTGTGGCTTTGCCATACGTTTCCATAGGAATACTGGGCACATCCAGAGGTACTTATTCTGAGGTAGACGGATTCTTCAGTATGGTTGCTGCTCAGGGAGATACGATAAGGTTTACTAGAGTAGGTTACGCAGATGCTACTATTGCTGTGCCAGATACGCTGGGTTCTCTATATTACTCCTGGATTCAGATAATGAGTCAAGACAGTGTATTACTTCCAGAAGCAGTTATCTACCCCTGGCCGGATAGAGATTTTTATAAGATAGAATTTTTAGCGCTGGACATATCTGATGAACTTAGGTCAAATGCTAGAGAAAATATAGCGGAAAAAGTAATGAAGGAGCTTCGATACTCAGTTCCGGCAGATGGAACCGAGGCCTATAATTACGAATTTCGAAAACGTGTAAACGAATATAAATACGAAGGACAATATAAACCCCAGAATATATTTAGTCCCATCGCCTGGGCCCAGTTTATAAAAGCTTGGAAACGAGGCGATTTCAAAAAGAAAAAGAAGGATGATAACTAGCTATAAATAACTGTAGCTATTACTATCTTTACATCACTAAACAAAGAATTCACCTTACATGAAGGTTATAGACTACATAGAAAATGCTAAGGATACATTGGTATCTTTCGAGGTATTACCTCCCCTAAAAGGTGGAAGTATGCAAGATATATTCAATACATTGGATCCTTTAATGGACTACAAACCACCTTTCGTGGATGTAACCTATCATAGAGAAGAGTTTATCTATAATGCAAGACCTAGTGGATACTACGAAAAAATTGCCATCCGTAAAAGACCAGGTACGGTAGGTATCTGTGCTTCTATTATGCATAGATATTCTGTAGAGGCTGTTCCGCACCTTATCTGTGGTGGATTTTCTAAAGATGAGACAGAGAATGCGTTGATAGATCTTAACTTTTTAGGAATTAAGAATGTATTAGCACTTAGAGGCGATGCAAGAAAATTTGAAGGAAAGTTCATACCAGAAAAAGATGGGCATCACTATGCAGTAGACCTTGTAAAACAAGTAGACGGTATGAATAAAGGCGTCTATATGGATCCTAATATAGAAAATGGATTAAAAATGGATTTCTGTATCGGTGTAGCGGGCTATCCAGAGAAGCATTTTGAATCCCCTAATCTTGAAACAGATCTGCGATACACAAAGCAGAAAATAGAAGCTGGTGCAAGTTATATTGTCACGCAGATGTTTTTTGATAATGATTATTATTTCAAATATGTAGATGCTTGTAGGGCGGAAGGTATTGATGTGCCTATAATTCCAGGCCTTAAGCCACTGACCCGAGGTTACCAGATCAATTCTCTCCCTAGGAATTTCTTCATCAATATGCCAGATACATTGATCAAGGAGGTTCAAAAATTAGACGGAGATACTAAGAAAATAAAGCAGTTGGGTATAGAATGGTGTATACAGCAATCTAAAGAGCTGAAGGCGGCAGGTGCCCCAGTACTACATTATTATACGATGGGGGACGGTCTCGCAACTAAAAAAATAATAGATGGCGTCTTGTGATAGCCAGTAAGCTTATATCCATTCTGAAAATTGTCACTGGGATAATTGTAATTCTTTATGTAATCCTTTTTATCTGTACCTTATTACTTACACGAGGTGAGCGGTACAATGTAAATCATGTTCCGACTGAGGGTCCCTCAGTTACCTATTTCCTTATAGATGGTGTTCTGAATTCTACATTCAAATCTATGTTGCAGGATAAGCAACTACCCAGTATAGAAAATCTGATAAATCATGGGATCTATGTAGAGGAAGGTATCAGCAGTTTTCCCACTATGACTGGATATGCTTTTTTTCCTTTTGTCACGGGCATGGATGCAACGAACAGTGGTATATATGGACTTCGATGGTTTGACAGAAATAGATCAGTAGGAAATTTGAGAAATTATGTCGGACGGACTAATATTGCGATGAACGAGGATATAGATTCAGCTATCCATACCATCTTTCAGTACACTGACAAGTATTATACTTCTTCCATAAATACGTATATGAATAAAGGTGTACATCATGAGGAGAAAACTGGCTGGCATCATGCTACGTCTAAGTATCATCATATGACACTGGTTAAATTTTTAGCGACTATTCCTTTTCTAGGGGACAAACTTGTGTATGATCACTTTAAGCATGAAACACTGGTCTTAGAAAAAGCACTCGTCCAGTTAGAAAAAAACCCCAAGGTCCAGTGGGTAACTTTTGCTGCTCCAGATGCCTCCGTACACATCGAGGGAGTAAATGACACATACACTGATTTGCTGCATCATGTAGACGAGCTTATTGGGCAATTTGTAAAAATATCACAGGCCTATAAGCAAGATCGATATTTTGTTATCATCTCAGACCATGGTGTGGAAACAGTACATGCGAATAGTGATATCCCTTCATATCTACAAGAAGAGCTAGGGCTAGAAATAGATAGAGGAAAATCTACTAATCTTAGGACCGATAAGCTGTCTCAGCCCATGGATGCATTACAGCACTTAGACGGATACTTTGTAATTAATGGAAACCTGAGTGCTTATTTGTATCTAAGACAAAAGGGTAAAGAGGAGTGGGGAAAGAGATTAGTAGAATCAGATATGAGAAATTTTCAGCAAGACGAAAAATCAATTGACATTCTAAAAAAAATTATAAGCAATGAATCCGTAAGTCTTATTGCTTACTTGGTATCTGACTCTATTGTAGGTGTCGAAACGGATAAGGGGGTGCTAGAAATAATTAAAAAAGGTGAGCGATATAGTATGAAGAATGTATCGGGTAGTCCACTTTCCTATACACCTATTATTCCGCAAGATTCCTTAATGTCAAAAGATCAATGGCTGGAGTGGACAATAGATACTGATTATCCGTATGCGATTCCAAGAATATATGACTTAGTAAGTAAGGCTGATGTAGGGGATATTACGCTGTGTAGTGCTCCTGGATATGATGTTGCTAACGATTATGAGTTTATGGTCGGAAATTACAAGGGAGGTCACGGTGGAATAAGAAAAGATATGCTTTCAGTACCTTATATCATATCGGGACCTGGCCTTACAAAGACCTATATACCTTCTGCATTATCGGAAGATGTGGGCGCTACAATTTTTGACTTACTCGATATAGAAACGGATTACCAATTAGATGGAGAAAGCTTACTAGATTAAAATACAGCTATTTAGATGTTATCTAAATAGCGCGCATCTCTATTTTGTCTAATAGGCTGTATAAAAGATCAGCAAACCTTATTATCTTTGCCCTGAATTTCAGGAAAAAAGAGCTTTTCTGAGTAGTAAATGATCATTTTACACAATACGACGCACGAATATGTTGGTTAATGCCTTGTTCGTAATTGCAGGTCTACTAGTTATATCAGCAATTATATCAATTACAGACAATCTGCTTCAGTTTGAAGCGAAAAAATCAGGACTGGATACTCAGAAAGAGAATTTCAGTTTATTTCCTCGATTAGGAGAAATGTTTAGTGCTAAGGCTCCAGCTTTTACCAATGGTGCACCTTATCACAAGCTTACTAAAGGACACAGTATCAACCTCGTGGGAGAAGCATCAGGAGATGTTAGCAATAAGCAAGTTTCTAGGTACTCTGTAAAACCTACTAATTATAGAGGGATAGCACCTATCCCTAAACTTCTAGTTGAACAAGGAGATGAGGTAAAAGCAGGTCAGCCTTTGTTTTTTGACAAGAGTAATGAAAACATCAAATACGTAGCGCCAGTTAGTGGAGAAGTTATAGAGATAAGAAGAGGGGATAAAAGAGCGATATCAGATATCATTATTTTGGCAGATAAAAATCAGCAATATGTACAAAATGATGTACCTAATCTAGCATCAGCTACCAGAGAAGAAATAATTAATTTCATGATGGGTTCTGGTCTATGGCCTTTGATTAACAGGAGGCCATTCGATACGATAGCTAATCCTGACGAAACTCCTAGAGATATCTTTATTTCTACGTTCGATACAGCTCCTCTTGCTATGAATAACGATATCATCGTTGACGGAGACGAGGAAGCATTTCAGAAAGGAATTGATTTGCTTAATAAACTGACAGATGGAGATGTATATCTGGGCCTTAATGGGAAAGCAGGACAAACACCTGCTGCAGGATTTTACAACGCTCAGAATGTACAGAAGCATTATTTTGATGGAATACATCCAGCAGGAAATGTAGGGATTCAGATACATCACATCAATCCTATAAAATCTGGTGATTCAGTATGGACATTGAAAGTTCAGGACGTAATCGCAATGGGAAAAATGTTTTTGACAGGAAATTATTCTGGAGAAACTTATGTAGCGTTAACGGGCAGTGAATTTATTACGCCTTCTTATGTCAAAACATATAGAGGTGCCAATATAGCAGAACTAGTAAAAGGTAATATAAAAGAAGGTAAGGTGAGAATGATTTCTGGAGATGTACTCACAGGAAAAACTATAGCACCTGATGGTTTCTTAAATGCTAAGGATGATCAGCTGACAACTCTTAAAGAAGGAGATCATAATGAATTGTTTGGGTGGTTATTGCCGATAAAGCCTAGACCTTCTATCTCTAAGACTTTTCCTGCATTCCTGATGCCTAATCATGAGTTTGAGGTAGATACCAATACGCATGGAGAAAAAAGAGCATTTGTAATGACAGGGCAATATGAGTCAGTATTGCCGATGGATATCTTCCCGCAGACACTGATGAAAGCTATTATGGCCGGAGATTTTGAAAGAATGGAAGGATTAGGAATAAACGAATTAAGCGAAGAAGATATAGCTATTTGTGAATTTGCTTGTACCTCTAAGATGCCTCTGCAAGAGATACTTAGAGATGGTCTAGACATGATACAAGAGCAATCATAATACATTTAGAAAACAATCACTTTATATAAAAGAAAGTAAGTAAATGGGTTTGTTAGATTTTTTTAAAAAGATAGAACCGGATAAGAAAAAAAATCCCTTTCTACATACGGCATACGATGCATTTTTCACCTTCGCTTATGCACCCGATTCTACAACAAAGAACGGAACACATATCAAGGATGGAATGGATCTAAAGCGTACCATGGTTATGGTAGTACTTGCGATGCAGCTTTGCTACCTTTTCGGTACCTATAATATGGGACATCAGCACTTTGTTGCGATGGGTCAGTATGGAGGATTCCTAGAAGGATTTCATCTAAAACTTGCACATGGATTGATTAAACTCTTACCTATATTCATTTGGACCCATATTGTAGGTCTGGGTATAGAGTTTTATTTCGCCTACAAGAAAGGTCATGCTGTGGAAGAAGGCTTTCTAGTTTCTGGAGCCTTGATACCTCTGATTATGCCCCCAGATATTCCGATTTGGATTCTTTGTGTAGCAGTAGCTTTTGCTGTTATATTAGGAAAAGAGGCTTTCGGAGGAACAGGAATGAACATATGGAATGTAGCCTTATTATCCAGGGTGTTCGTTTTCTTTGCTTACCCTACATCTATATCAGGTGATGAAGTATGGGTATCAGGATTTGACAGTCTAGCTGCAGGAAGTGCACCAGTGTATGGATGGGCTCATAATCTCTTCAATGGATTATTTGATACAATGGGTGTCGCCCAGTTCGGTACAGGAGCCGTCGCCGACGGCTATACTGGAGCTACGCCACTCAGTCTTGCCTACCAAGGCGGATGGGAGAGAGTAACAGAAGTATATTCTCCTGCTCAGATGTGGTGGGGTACGATTCCAGGATCTATAGGAGAAACAAACAAGATATTTATACTCATAGGAGCAGCTATATTATTGTTGACAAAAATTGCAAGTTGGAGAATCATGTTCAGTATGCTTATAGGAGCAGCCGTAACAGCGATGATGTTCAACGCTTGGGGAAGTACACCATTCATGCAGGTACCTTGGTTGTATCAGTTCTATATGGGAAGTTTCTTTTTTGCTATGGCATTTATGGCAACGGATCCAGTGACTGCATCTGGAACAAATGCGGGTAAGTGGATATATGGATTTCTTATAGGTATGATCGGTATGATCATAAGAACTATAAATCCTGCCTATCCAGAAGGATGGATGTTAGCGATTCTTTTCTTAAACACTTTTGCACCTCTTATCGATCATTATGTGGTGGAGGCTAATATGAAAAAAAGATTACAACGTGGATAGTACAAACAAAGTAATGGTATTCGTGCTAACAATGACATCTATAGTTGCAATTATACTTGCAGGGATGTCTACGGTATTAAAACCTACTCACGAAAAGAACGAAGCTATTTATAATAAGAAAGCAACACTAGGGGCGATTAGCGACCAGATAGAAGGTTACAAATCTATTTCTGATGATCAAGTCTTAGAAATTTTTAATAATCAGGTGGAGCAGATAGTAGTAGATAATGAAGGTAATATATTGTCAAAGGAGGAAGTCGTAGCTAGAGGAGTAAAGGGAGGAATGGCAGAGTTTATCGACCTTAAAAAAGAGAAGAAAAAAGCGGATGGAGATAGAATGTATCCTGTATATGTGTATAGTAATAGTGCAGGAGAAAAATTCTATATAGTTTACACAAGAGGAAAAGGACTATGGGATGAGATATGGGGTAATATAGCATTTGAAGCTGACCTAAATACGATTGCGGGTGTTTCCTTTGACCATATAGCAGAAACACCAGGATTAGGAGCAGAGATAAAAGATAATCCCGCTTTCTACAATCAGTTCAAAGGGAAAAAGATTTATGGGGAAGATGGAGATTTCCGTTCTGTGTATGTAAGAAAGGGAGGAGCGAAGGATGATGTCTACGAAGTGGATGGAATATCTGGAGCGACAATTACTGCTGACGGAGTTTCTACAATGTTAGAAGATGATCTAGAGGACTATGGTGCTTATTTCAAAACAATTAATAAAGGATAATACTTATAATTATGGCAGATACTAAAGTATTAGAAAAAAAAGATACCGGAGGAATTAGTTTCGGCAAAAAGGAGCGTAAGTTACTCACGGATCCACTAGATGATAACAATCCGATCACGGTACAAGTGTTAGGAATCTGTTCTGCACTAGCCGTAACAACAGGTATGAAGAATGCTATGGTTATGGCAATAGCCGTTGTGGTAGTATGTACACTTGCTAATGTGTTTACATCTGCACTAAGAAATTCTATACCTAAGCAAGTAAGGATGATTGTGCAACTTGTGATTATTGCAACTCTAGTAACAATAGTAGAGCTGACGCTAAAGGCTGTTGCCTTTGAGAGTTATAAACAGCTTTCTGTATTTATAGGTCTGATCATTACGAATTGTATCATAATGGGAAGACTAGAAGCTTTTGCAATGGCGAATAAGCCATATGAGTCTGCACTAGATGGATTAGGTAACGGAATAGGTTACGGATTGATCTTACTTATAGTTGCATTCTTTAGAGAGTTTCTGGGCAAGGGCGAAGTATTCGGTGCAAAGATTATAGGCGCTACAGAAGAGTTCTTTATCAACACTTCTACTAGTAGTTGGTTAGGATGGTATGAGAATAATAACCTGATGGTATTGTTCCCTTCTGCTATGTTTGTTATAGCTGTCCTTATATGGGCTCACAGAGCATGGAATCCTAAATTAGTTGACATATCATAAATTAAGATATAATGGAATTAGTAAATATATTTATCAAGTCGGCATTTATAGAAAACCTTGCTCTAGCATACTTCTTAGGGATGTGTTCATATCTAGCCGTTTCTAAGACAGTCAAAACAGCTTTTGGTTTAGGACTTGCTGTTATCTTTGTACTGGGTATAACAATGCCGATCAACTGGGTGATTAACACTTGGTTATTAGGAGAAAATGGAATTTTCGGGACAGATCTTACCTTCCTTAGGTTTATTTTATTCATTGCAGTTATAGCATCTATGGTGCAGTTAGTGGAAATGGTGATAGAGAAATACTCCCCTTCACTATATAATTCACTTGGTATTTTCTTACCACTTATAACTGTAAACTGTGCGATACTTGGAGGATCTTTATTTATGGTCTCAAAAGAATACAACTTTGCGGAGTCTGTTGCGTTTGGATTAGGAGGGGGCTTTGGATGGTTCTTAGCTATCATAGGTATAGCAGCTATAAGAGAGAAGATAAAGTATTCAGATGTACCACCACCGTTGAGAGGTCTAGGAATGGCATTCCTACTGACTGGACTGATGGGAATGGCGTTTATGGGACTGATGGGAATAGACCCTGCAACATTATAATAATTAACAATAAGAATTAAGATAGATGAATTTAGTTATCCTTTTTTTCGTGTTGATGAATTTCATGCCTATACTTTACGCACTGATTGTATTTAGTGGAGTCATAGTTGGACTTTCTATGATGCTAATCTATGCTAGGAAGCAGCTGATGCCTCAGGGAGATGTAAAGATAATTGTCAATGGTGATACAGATAATCCTATGATTGTTCAGCCAGGATCTACCCTGTTGACTGCCTTGTCGGAGAAGAGTATATTCTTACCGTCTGCCTGTGGAGGTGGAGGAACTTGTGCCATGTGCGAGTGTCATGTAGATGCAGGTGGAGGTGATGTCCTACCTACAGAGATGAATCACCTGACAAGAAAAGAAGCAGCAGAAAATAAGAGATTAGCATGTCAAGTTAAGGTAAGAGAAGATATGGAGATTAGAGTACCAGAAGAGATTTTTGGTATCAAGAAGTGGGAATGTGAAGTGGTGTCTAACTATAATGTTGCATCATTCATTAAGGAGTTTATTGTAAAATTACCAGACGGAGAAACTTTAGATTTCGAATCTGGAGGGTATGTGCAGATAGATGTACCTGTTATAACAACCGATTATAAAAATTTTGATATTACGGCGCACCCGGAGCATCATGATGAGCCACAGAAATTTCAGTCAGAATGGGACAAGTATAATCTATGGGATCTGAAGATGGTAAATGACGAGCCACAATTCAGAGCTTACTCCATGGCAAATCATCCAGCAGAAGGAAATATTGTAAAATTGAACATTAGAATAGCAACACCACCGTGGGATAGAGCTAAGAATGGTTGGATGGCTGTAAACCCTGGAGTTTGTTCTTCATATGTGTTCGGTCTTAAGCCAGGGGATAAGTGTACAATATCTGGACCTTACGGTGAATTCTTCATCAAGCCTACGAAAAAGGAAATGGTATATATAGGAGGTGGTGCTGGTATGGCTCCATTAAGATCACATTTATTCCATATGTTTCATACCCTAAAAACGACCGATAGAAAAGTTTCTTTCTGGTATGGAGGAAGAACAAAAAGAGAATTATTTTACATAGATGAGTTTAGAAAGATAGAAGAGGAATTTCCTAATTTCAAGTTCTACGTATCACTAGATAATCCTTTGCCAGAAGACAACTGGACTGTAAAAGAAGATATACATAGCCCGGGTGATGGATTTCAGGGATTCATTATGCCAGTGTGTGTAAAAGAATATCTAAGTAAACACGAAGAACCGGAAGAAGTAGAATACTATTTCTGCGGACCACCTGCGATGAATGCTTCAGTAATCAAAGCACTGGATGATCTAGGTGTACCAGAAGAAAACATAGCATTCGATGATTTCGGTGGATAAAAATTGAAAAATTATAATTCTAAAGATATATAAAGGGTTGCATTCATTGCAATCCTTTTTTTTTATGTAAGAAACCTACAAGTATTGACAGTTGTGCTGTATAATACCATTTCTATTTTTAGATGACGGAAAAGGATTTAGAATTGTTTAAAATGGATCAAGGCAAAAAACGTAGGCGAACCCATAGGTTCGGCGAGGCTTTTTAACGAAGAAACATGAAGAACAAAATAAATAATTACCGTCATTCTAAACTAGAATTGGTATAATATTGAATAGCCCTGCAAACTATGGAATAGTGGGCAACTCTATCTAAGCGTGATACGCTTATCTAGATAGAAATGAGCAATAAATAATAACGACTAGCTTCAAAAAATTAAATAATTATAAGTGCTAAAATTAAAGCAAGAAAACATTATATTCATTTTATGTCAAATTATTTTACTTCCCACGATGGTCTTCAACTGTTCAAGCGATCATGGACAATAGAAAATTCTAAAGCCAATATATATATCATCCATGGATATTTTGAGCATTCGGGACGATATGATTTTCTAGCAAAAAGATTTAATACAGAGGGTTATGGAGTCTATGCTTTTGACCTAAGGTGTCATGGTAAGTCGGAAGGGGAGCGCGTATACATCGACGACTTTAGTGCTATTACTAAGGACGTAGAACAGTGGATGGAGATGGTTGTAGATAAGGACAAGCCATTCTTTATTTTTGCCCATAGCTTAGGGGGATTGATTGCTTCGGCGTATCTGATGGATCACAAACCTAAACTAAAAAACCTCAGAGGTTTACTCATGACTGGTCCAGCGCTAATGATCTCTAAGGATCTTGCTCCTATGCTTCAAAAGGTAGCAGGAATAGTAGGTAGATTTCTACCTAGGTTACAAACGGTAGGAGTAGATGGTGATTATATTTCTAGACTACCGGAAGTAGTACAAGCTTACAAGGATGATTCTCTAAATTATCATGGTAAAACTATAGCTAGAACAGGTTGGACCATCATGAAAAAAATGAAAGACGTGCAGTCTAAAGCGTCGAGTTTCAAGTTGCCTGTGGGTATTATGCACGGCACTGTTGATAAGCTTTGTGAATTGGAAGGCAGTAAGTATTTTATAGAAAATATAGGAAGTGAGGATAAGAGCCTGAAAATTTATGAAGGATTATATCATGAGCTATTTAGAGAACCAGAAAAGGAAGAGGTGATAGCTTATATGCTGGATTGGTTTGAGCATAGAATAGGCGATTGACATTATTAATGAAATAAGTTATTCCTGTCGAAGTTAACATCTATCATATTAATTCTAATTATTTTTTCTTGTGCTCCTAATAAGTCACTAGAAAAGAAAACTGCTAATGAAGATCAAAATCAGTCATGAATGCAAATAATAGGTTGGCGGCCTCTCTCAGTTCAGATTTTTCAGATTATAACATATCATTATCTGATGTCGATTCCACGAAGTTTAGGATCGAAATCGTTCCGCAGAATCAGTCGTCTACGATCACGATCAACGAAAATACATATAACATCTACCATGCTTCCATTAACATTAACAATTTAGATTTGGAAGCAATACTCTCTTTAACAGTAGATGAAAATATAGATTTAGAAACTGTATTTTTTAATACAAATGGAAATCCAGAAGAATTGTCATGCTATACGTATGATTCGAATATTCAAATGCCGGTAATAAATTTAATAGAGCCACTAATAGAGTATTTATTGTTCTTCTAAGCGAGAAGGACATCAATTGTATTTTACCGTATTGTAACTACTCAGGTAGTTGATACTTCATAAAAGTACAAAAACTAAAAGTTATCAACAAAACTGATGGGTTTCATCAAAGATTTTCAGGAATCAGTTAGTTATTAACAAAATAGTGCAGAACTCATGTAGATTTGTTGAGTCAAAAAGCATAGAATAGTCTTTAAAATCTGCACGAATTCGGATCTTTAGAGTGTGGATTTAGAGCAAAAAATAAATGAGCTATTTAGTAAAATTGATTCTTTGAACAAGGAAGTATCTGAATTAAAAAAGCGAAACCGATATTTAGAGAATAAGATAGAGAAATTAGAAAAGAAGAAGCCAAAAAAGAATAGTAGTAATAGTTCCATTCCACCATCACAAGATCCAAACAGAATAAAGCCAAATCAATCGCTAAGAAAAAAGACTGGAAAGAAATCAGGAGGTCAAAAAGGACATAAGGGATCTACTTTGAAAATGCATGACAAGGTAGACCAAGTAATTAATCATAAAATAGCTAATTGTACTTGCTGCGGAAAACAACTAGGTAGCGAACAACAATATATAGGAAAGCGTCAAGTAGTCGATATACCAGAAATAAAATCTATAGTTACCGAGCATAGAATATATAGTAAAAAGTGCATGTGCGGTAAAATAAATAGATCAAAATATCCAAAACAAGCGAGCAGTCCAATAAGCTACGGAAATAATATAGAGACAATGATAGGCTATCTTAGCGTACGCCAATATATGTCTATGGAAAGGATATCAGAATTCTTCGGCCAAGTACTCCATATAAAGATAAGTCAGGGAACTGTAAGCAATAAGCTAGAAAGCTTAGCTAAAAAGTGCTTGCCAATGTATAAAGAAATCCAAAAAAGAATTCTATCATCGGAAGTAGTAGGAACAGATGAAACAGGTTGTGTTATAAATGGAATAAAAAATTGGGTATGGGCATGGCAAAATAATAAGCTAACATATATATCAATATCTGATACCAGGGGATATAGAGCAATAACTGATAACTTCCCAGAAGGACTACCCAATTCAATACTGGTAAGTGACTGCTGGGCAGCACAATTAAAAACGCCATCTTGGAAGCATCAAATATGTCTGGCTCATTTACAAAGAGAGTTAAAGTATTTTATAGAAAGTCAAAAAAGTAGATGGAGTAGAAAATATATTAATCTGATCTATCAAGCTCTAGAATTGAAACGTAAAATCTCATATCCTATTTCTAGAATAGACAAAACTAAAATCAAGATAATCAAAGCAAAAAGCTGGCACCTATTAAATCAAAAGCTTAAAGTAGAAGCAACAGACAAGCTTCATGCACTTAGAAAACGTTTGTTGAGATTATCGGAAAGCATATGGACTTTTTTGGATCACCAAAATGTGCCTCCAGATAACAATGGATCAGAAAGAGCCATTCGAAATATAAAAGTAAAACAAAAGGTGTCAGGTCAATTCAGATCAGATAATGGAGCATCACAATTTGCAATAATCAGATCTGTAATTGACACAATAAGTAAAAATGACGGAAATACTTTTGACTGCCTTAGTCATATCACTAACTTAGTACCTGAGTACACAAGCGTCCAAAACGTTTAAAAAAGGTGGACATGGAATCAAAGCCCTAACTTAGGGTTGCAAATCAAAACCATGTCCATGATAAATATAAGCTTGTTTAGCCAAGTTCTCAAACTAATTGATAGA
>Ga0209187_1000349_pt1 | contig 87678 bp, 83 predicted proteins | sample BantaG_FD_187430 | JGI IMG/M metagenome (GOLD analysis project Ga0209187, IMG submission 187430) | Marine algal microbial communities from Bantry Bay, Ireland - BantryBay_4 metaG (SPAdes) (version 2) | ecosystem: Host-associated > Algae > Red algae > Unclassified | place: Bantry Bay, Ireland...
AGTGTAACTGAAAAAACATAAACTACTAAATTTTCCAAATTCCGTACTTAAATCTTGATTAAAAATCCCAATTAATAAATTTTAGGGAAAGGATTCTTCGATTTTATTTTTTGGATTAAATACTAACAATCGAATATCGACATTGTCGATATTTCCATTATATCTTACAATATAATTTAATTTTAAAAGTATTCAAAACACTTACTATTTTTTATCTGTGTGGTGCACATTCTAGTTTAAGTTTATAACACAAAAAACAGAACTACAAACACTTTACACTACCATTAGCTGTTTTAAATTTACTAGCGCTTAATTACGAGCAATGGCAATAATTACATATTTGTAAAAGGTTTTATTCTTAATTTAGAAATCTTCTCTATTAAGGTGTTTTAATATACCACTTGTTCACATAATAAATAATATCAAAATGTAAATTGCCAAGCCCAAAAAACTAAAATTTTGTTTTGTTCAAATGCTCAAATCTAATACTATTTCTTTTATTTGGGTTCATAAGGTGGTTGGCTATGTTTAGTAATTAAAAACGAGTATTTGTGTTACAAAAGACGTTAACATAATTAGCATAACTTTTTTAAAGTCCATGTTGTACGACATCTAATGAGTTAGGATAACTTCAATTAAAAACATGACGCTGAGCTAATGTTTTTCCGAAATAAAAACCAGCTACAACACCAACAACTTCACCCACTAAAAACCAGAATCCTTTTGGTAAAGCAAAAGTAACAAAGGCTGTGGCGGCTATCATAAAGCCAGCCACAATATATGCAGGATTCATGCTTGTTTTAGAAATTAAGCCCGCAATTAACATTCCCATTGCGAGGCCCATAAAATGACCAATAACAACAAAAACCTTTGCGCCCATTGGTATGCTTGCCATGTTGTTTTTTATCCATTCCATATCATCTAAATCTGCACCTTCTGGGTAGGTAAATAAGTTATGACTAATCAACGATTCAAATACATAAACAGTAAGCATGGCTGCTATAAGACCAAATATGGTAGCAAGTATGTTTCTAAGCATGATTTTAAATTTTTAGCGTTAGTTTAATAAAATTACAAAATTTTAAGGACATCGTTATGGCGAGGATCAAGGATGTGGTTATCTCTTTAATTTCATTATATATTAAAAATAGCCATATCCTTCCTGCGGTACTTTAAGCATTGATGTTTTATATTACAATTATAAAAAAAATCCCAAAGCTATGAGCTTCAGGATATTTTATATTTTATTATTCAGAATTTTACTTTAGGCTTAATTTGTATTCTCTGGAACACAGTGTGCTTGAATAATACACAAGACGCTTGTTAATCTTTTACAATAACCCATTCACCTTTTGCAATTAAAGGCTCGGCTTGTTTGTATTTTATAACCTTATTTTCCCCACTCATTACATGCTTAATGGTTACACGATCATTACGTCCTATTTTTGGAGCGTCGCGCACAATGGTTTCTACTACTTGTCTTTTTTGTTGTGTATTTCCTGCTTGTTGATTTTGAGCAGAACGCTGGTCTAAATTTTGAATTTCGTCTTTTTTTGCTTGTAAATTTGCTCTCTTTTTTACTTCTCTAGCCTCACTTATAGCGTTCTGGTTTTCGCTCGGTAATTCGCCTTTAAATAAGAAAGATATAACATCTTTATTGACTTGATCGATCATTATTTTAAACAACTCAAAAGCTTCAAACTTATAAATTAATAGAGGATCTTTTTGCTCATGAACCGCTAATTGAACCGATTGTTTTAGTTCATCCATTTTTCGCAAATGGGTTTTCCAAGCATCGTCAATAATGGCCAAGGTGATATTTTTTTCAAAATCGGTAACCAATTCTTTACCTTTAGACTCGTAGGCACGCTCTAAATCTGTTACGACTTGTAAGGTTTTTACACCATCTGTAAAGGGTACAACAATACGTTTGTATTTATCTCCTTGATTTTCGTATACGTCTTTAATAACAGGAAAAGCTACTTCTGCATTTCTTGTCATTTTAGCCTTATAGTGGTCGAAAGCCGCTTTATAAATGCGCTTGGTGAGGTCTTGAGCAGATGATTTTTCGAATTCTGCTTCAGTAATAGGGGACGCCATTGAGAAATAACGAATCAATTCGAATTCAAAATTCTTAAAATCATTAGCATCTTTATTCGTTTCTGCAATGCCTTCCGAAGTATCAAAAATCATATTTGCTAAATCCACTCGTAATCGTTCACCGTTTAAGGCATTAAAACGACGTTTGTAAACCACTTCACGTTGCGAGTTCATAACATCGTCATACTCTAATAAACGCTTTCTTACACCAAAGTTATTTTCTTCCACTTTTTTCTGTGCACGCTCAATTGATTTTGAAATCATGGAATGCTGGATTACTTCACCTTCTTGTAATCCCATTTTATCCATCATTTTAGCAATACGTTCACTACCAAATAGGCGCATTAAATTATCTTCTAAAGAAACATAAAACTGCGAACTTCCTGGATCTCCTTGACGACCTGCACGACCTCTTAACTGCCTATCCACACGTCTAGAATCATGACGCTCTGTGCCAACAATGGCTAGACCACCAGCGGCTTTTACTTCTTCGCTTAATTTAATATCAGTACCACGACCAGCCATGTTTGTGGCAATAGTTACTTGACCAGGATTACCAGCTTGTGCTACAATATCTGCTTCTTTTTTATGTTGTTTTGCATTTAAAACGTTGTGGTTTATTTTACGAATACTTAACATTTTACCAAGTAATTCTGAAATTTCTACATTGGTAGTACCAATTAAAACAGGACGACCTTGTTGCGATAAATTAGTAACTTCGTCTATAACGGCATTATATTTTTCGCGTTTTGTTTTATATACTAAATCCTCTCTATCTTTTCTAGCAATTGGTCTGTTGGTTGGAATTTCTACAACATCCAGCTTATAGATTTCCCAAAGTTCGCCAGCTTCTGTTACCGCAGTACCCGTCATACCAGACAGTTTACGGTACATTCTAAAATAATTTTGTAGTGTTACTGTTGCAAAGGTTTGTGTAGCGTCTTCAATTTTTACATTTTCTTTGGCTTCAATGGCTTGGTGTAAGCCATCGCTATAACGACGGCCATCCATAATACGTCCCGTTTGCTCATCTACAATCATTACTTTATTCTCCATTACAACATATTGGTTGTCTTTTTCAAATAATGCGTATGCTTTAAGCAATTGATTTAAGGTATGAATACGTTCTGATTTAATACCAAAATCTCTAAACAATTCTTCTTTAAGATTGGCTTCTTCTTCAGAGGCTAATCCTTTTGCTTCAATTTTAGCAATTTCAATACCAATTTCTGGCATCACGAAAAAATCTGGATTGTCTTTACCAGAAATATATTCTACACCTTTATCGGTTAATTCTATCTGATTATTCTTTTCTTCAATTACATAATACAAAGCTTCGTCAACCTTAGGCATTTCACGATTGTTGTCTGCCATGTAGGTATTTTCAGTTTTTTGAAGAATTTGTTTTACACCTTCTTCACTTAAAAACTTTATTAATGCTTTGTTTTTTGGTATACCTCTGTAAACACGTAATAATTGAAAACCACCTTCTTTGGTATCACCTTCTTTAATTAGCTTTTTAGCTTCAACTAAAGTCTGCGTTAATTGTTTGCGTTGTACTGAAACGATGTCTTCTACCTTAGGTTTTAAGGCATCAAATTCGTGTTCGTTTCCTTTGGGTATCGGCCCAGAAATAATTAATGGTGTTCTAGCATCATCTACTAATACAGAATCTACCTCATCGACAATAGCGTAGTGGTGGCGACGTTGCACTAAATCGTCTGGCGAATTTGCCATGTTATCACGCAGGTAATCGAAACCAAATTCATTATTTGTACCATAAGTAATATCAGAATTATAGGCTTTTCTGCGCCCATCGCTATTTGGTTTATGATAGTCTATACAATCTATAGTCATGCCATGGAATTGAAAAATAGGAGCCATCCACGCCATATCTCGTTTTGCTAAGTAGTCGTTAACTGTTACTAAATGCACACCTTTTTCTGCTAGGGCATTTAAATAAACAGGTAAGGTTGCTACTAGGGTTTTACCTTCTCCAGTTTGCATTTCGGCAATTTTACCTTGATGCATAGCAATACCACCAATGAGTTGTACATCGTAATGTATCATGTCCCAAGTAATTGGCTTTCCTACAGCATCCCAAGAGTTGGACCACGTTGCTTGATCGCCGTTTAAGGTTACGTAATCTCCCATTCCAGAGACTTCCCTATCAAATGGGCTAGCAGTAACTGTAATTTCTGTATTGTTTGTAAACCGCTTTGCTGTTTCTTTTACTACTGCAAAAGCTTCTGGTAAAATGTCGTTTAACGTTTGCTCAACAGCTTCATAGCTCTCGTTTTCTATTTTATCAATTTCTTGATATATGTCTTCACGTCTGTCAATATCTTCGGTAGCATCTGCTTCTTCCTTAAGTTTATTTTTACGCGCACTAAAAGGTTGGCGTGTTTCCGCAATAATAGCTTTAAAAGCTACTGTTTTTGCTCTTAACTCGTCATGCGATAAATCTTCTAATGCTGCCTCAAAAGATTTAATGGTGTCCACTAAAGGTGAGATGGCTTTTACATCTTGTTTGGACTTATCTCCAACAAATACTTTTAGTATGGAATCTAAAAAACTCATAATGTTGTGTTTTATATTTTGATTGTTGTCTTTTTATAATTTAAAAAATACAACATGTTATTTAGGCTTTGATTCTACTGTTTTTGTAACAGTGTTATCTAGAGGTCTTTAATTTTAATGTTTTATACAAAAAAAATTAGGGCTTAAAGATACGTTTTTAGCTATGGTTTGCTAAATTTTAAAGTACAAAAAAAGTCTCGAATTGAGACTTTTTTTCTTTAAAATGGTTAAGATCATAGTATAATGTATCTTAACTTAATTATTTAATACTCGTCCTCATTCCAGAGGTAGTCTTCATCTGTTGGATAATCAGGCCAGATTTCTTCGATAGAATCGTAAGAATCGCCTTCATCTTCAATAGCTTGTAAATTTTCGGTAACTTCTAAAGGTGCTCCAGTTCTAATGGCATAATCGATAAGTTCGTCTTTAGTTGCTGGCCAAGGTGCATCACTTAAATGAGATGCTAATTCTAATGTCCAATACATTTCTTAATGGGTTTAATTTTTGCAAAAATAAATTTTTAGATTTAATAGGCAAGAAAAAACTGAATTAATTTTTCGGTTATAAAAAAGAACGTCATTTTTCACTAAAACTATTTGATGCTAAATCTTTTGCAGTGTTATTAATTACGGGACTTAAGTTTGTGTATCTTGATAATTGTAGTTTATATATTAACCTTTAAATTATACTATTAAAACACCCGTTATTACGAAATACCGTTATATAAAAAGACACCTTAACTCAGGCTATGCATTAATTTAATAGCCTGTATAAAACAAAGGGCAAGCCTTTTATTTTATTTTAATTCTAAAGAAAACATAGTACTAATGTTTCTCAGGAATCCATTTTACTTCGTCTGCTTGTAAGTCATAAGTCAACTTTCGTGCCAATACAAAAAGGTAATCGGATAGGCGATTTAAATAGATTAATGCTTCTGGTAAAAATGGTTCTATTTCATTTAATGCGCTTGCTAAGCGTTCTGCTCTTCTGCATACACAGCGTGCAATATGACAGAATGATACCGTTTGGTGTCCTCCAGGCAACACAAAATGCGTCATAGGTGGTAAGGCATCACTCATAGCATCCATTTCATGCTCTAGATATAAAATATCTTCTGTTGTAATTTTATTGATATTTAAACGCTCTTTTCCGTTTTTTAATATCAACTTTTCTGGATCTGTAGCTAAAATGGCACCAACGGTAAAAAGATTATTTTGGATGCGTATTAATGCGTCCTTAAATTGCTTATTAATATCTTGATCGCGAATAAGTCCAAGATGCGAGTTCAGTTCGTCCACAGTACCATAACTGTCTATTCTAATATGATGTTTTGGAACCCGTGTACCTCCAAATAGGGCCGTTGTGCCTTTGTCTCCTGTTTTTGTATATACTTTCATAATTGTAAAGTTAGAAGTAAAAAGTTAAAAAGTTGACCGTTTTTAGTGTAAATGTACTAACAAATTTATACCCTTATGGTAAAATGCTCTTTTGCTTGCTCTTTTCTAAAAAACACAAAGCCTAAAAAAAAGGTGTCTATTGAAACCGTTACTTGAGGATGGTTTCTAATAGTGTTCCAAGCTGCTGTTCTATATTTTGAGCGATAAATAGCATCGAAAATAAATACAGAATCGTTTGTTACTGTTGCAAGCAACGTTTTAAAATGGTCAAGAACCGCCTGTTCTTCTTGGTTACTATTAAAATAAATTAAATCGTAGTGGGACTTAGTTAATTGCTTAATAATTTTTCCAATATCACCAGTGAGTATTGTACTATTTTTTAAGTTGAATTGCTTAAGCGTCTTCTCTGTAAAAGCTGCTAAATTTGGGCAGCCTCCAATAGTCGTTATTTTAGCTTCAGGATGACCTAGAGACATGGCGTAAGTTGCAATACCTAATGCGGTACCTAATTCCAGAATGCTATTGCTTTGATAATAATTTACAAAACGGAACACTAATTTTGTTTGTTTTTTTGATGCGCCTATACTTTTAGCTATTTTCGAAATCGAAGGTGAATTGGTTTCCAACACGCCACTACAAGAACCTGAAGTAGTTGCCTTAATTTTAAGTTTATTTTTTGTAAGTTTTTTGTAAAATGATGCTATTAAGGTAGCGGATTGCTGTGCAGTTTCATCGTAAAAACATTGTGTAATTAATTTATACACGAATGGAGAATGAACGCCATGTTGGTTGGTGGAGCGTAATAAAAATGTTATATAGGCTATTGTTTGATTTAGCATTTGTTTTGATACTAATTCTCTAATCTTTTTTTAATGTAAACCGTTAATTTATAAAGGTGAAAAAATGTAACAATTATTTGCTATGTCATTGTATACCAAAATTAAGTAATTAAAAACCGCGTGATAGTACTACTACCATAAATTAATTTTTATTCTTCCATTTTTTCTGTTAACTCTAGCCAGCGCATTTCCTTTTCTTCAATACCATCAATTATGGTTTGAAGTTTGTTTGATAGTTCATTTATTTCGGTAGTTGTAAGCTCTGGATTTAGAAATTCTTTTTCTAATGCAAGTTTATCAAACTCTAAGGTTTTTAATTTACTCTCTAAATTTTTATATTCTTTTTGCTCGTTGTACGATAGGTTAACGTTGCTATCTTTTTTCCAGTTTTTCTTTTCTTGTTTACCCGTATTAGACACCGCAGAAATAATAGGTTTACTATCTTCATAAATCCTATAATCGCTATAATTACCTGGAAAATCTTCTACAACACCATCGCCTCTAAACACAAACAAATGATCGACAATTTTATCCATAAAGTAACGATCGTGAGAGACCACTAAAAGGCAACCAGGAAAATCTAACAAGAAATTTTCAAGGACGTTTAGGGTTACAATATCTAAATCGTTTGTGGGCTCATCGAGAATTAAAAAATTTGGATTTTGGATTAAAACAGTACATAAGTATAGCCTTTTGCGTTCGCCTCCACTTAGTTTTTCAACAAAATCATATTGTTTTTTTCTATCGAATAAAAAGCGCTCTAATAATTGTTGTGCGCTAATTTGCCGTCCTTTTTTTAATGGAATATAATCACCATACTCACGCACAATATCTATAACTTTTTGCTGTGGTTTTGGTATAATTCCGCCTTGCGTATAATATCCAAATTTTACGGTTTCGCCAATAACTATTTTTCCAGAATCTGGTTGATCTGTTTTTGTTAAAATATTTAAAAAAGTTGATTTTCCAGTACCATTTTTTCCTATAATTCCTGCACGTTCGCCTTTTTGAAACCTATAACTAAAACCATCTAAAATAACTTTGTCCTTGTAGGCTTTAGATACTTTTTTTAATTCTACAATTTTACTTCCCAAGCGCTCCATGTTTAATTCTAATTGAATTTCATGATCGTTTCTACGTTGGCTTGCTTTGTGTTTAATTTCGGTAAAATCGTCAATTCTAGATTTAGATTTTGTGGTGCGTGCCTTTGGCTGTCGGCGCATCCAAGTTAATTCCTTTTTATAAAGTTGTTTGGCTTTCCCGGTTTCAACCGATTGCTGTTCTATTCGGGCCTCTTTTTTCTCTAGATAATAGGAGTAGTTACCTTTATACGAAAACAATTCGCCATGATCTAACTCTATTATTTCGTTGCACACACGCTCCAAAAAATAGCGGTCGTGTGTTACCATAAATAGGGTCATATTTTCTTTTGCAAAAAAGGCTTCTAGCCATTCTATCATTTCTAAATCTAAATGGTTGGTTGGTTCATCTAAAATTAAAAGGTCTGGTTTATTTATTAATGCGTTTGCTAAAGACAATCTCTTTTTTTGTCCACCAGACATACTGCTTACTTTCTGTTGTAAGTTTTCTAGCTTCAGTTTAAAAAGTATTTGTTTGTATTGTGTTTCAAAATCCCAAGCATCTTGAATATCCATTTGTTCGAAAGCCATTTGGTAGGCTTCAGCATCTTCTGGATTTTTAAGGGCTATTTCGTAATTTTTAATGACATCCAAAATAGGATTATCGCTATTAAAAATGGTGTCTTCAACAGATAAATCGCTATTTAAATAAGGCTCTTGAGGTAAAAATGAAACTTTAATATCTTTTCTAAAAATAACATGACCTGAATCTGGCGAGTCCACTTTTTCAAGAATATTTAATATGGATGTTTTTCCTGTACCATTTTTAGCAACAAAAGCTACTTTTTGACCTTTATGAATACTAAACGATAGGTTTGTAAAAAGTGTTAACTCTCCATAAGATTTCGATATATTTTCAACTGTTAAGTAAATCAATGCTTCGTTTTTTTTACAAATAACGGATAAAAAACCAAGAACAATATGATATTTTTTGGTTATTAAAACAGTTCTTTAAATTGCCTGTACCATAAGGTCGCCAATTTTTTTTATTAACAATTTAATACATATTTATTAAATAAAATAGTTTAATTATTAAGCTCACGTTTAGAAAAAAAGCGAATTAAAAACACATACCGTATTACCAATGCTATAAGTAATGGTATTAACGCCGGTGCAAAACGTTGAACGCCAATACACCAATGCAATACCATAAGACATAGCATAATTAAAAGTAGTTTTAAATAACCAATAGTCCAACGTTTAGGTGTGTTTTTAAGCACTTGAAATAGAGCAATAATACTTATTGGGCATGCCCAAAGTAAGTTGTAATTATAGGCTGTGGCAGTATGGTCTGTTGCAAACCAAAGCAATAATAATAACACTCCAATAGCTCCGGTAGTTACCAACAGTATACTATCCAACCACTTAGTGCGCGATTGGTTTTTATAATCGGAGAAGGTTATATATAATATTAGAAAACTCACTAGCGATAGTATAAAAACTGGACTTTTAAAAAACGAACCTTTACCAAATGCATTTTCTTGAACATAGATTGTATTGGACGTTTTTACTAAAGGCTTTTTAGACGATTTAAAGGAAGCATTTTCAAAAAATTGATGGATGTATTTTGGTAAAAACATATACTCTCTTGGTTGCGCAGTTTTATCTATTACAGAGCCTAAGGCCATATCAATACCAAAACTTCCCCAAGAATTCCAGTATAAATTCTCTTGGATGAGCGCTCGAAACGTTGTTTTGTTATAATCTACTGGTGTTTTATATTTTATGTCTCCACTTAACACAATCTCGACAACATCACGCATTTTAGTGGCGCAATTATCATAAAAAAAGTCGTAAAGATACGCTCTGTTTTCTGGTTTGTAATTATTTGCTAGGTAATGTATTAAGTCTTTTTTTTGCTTATTATTTAAATTGAGTACTTGCTCTTTTATCGTTCTGTTTTGTTGTTTGTAATAGTTTATTACATTGTTAGTTGTAGTTGAGCCCATTACATATTCTAATTTTCCTTTTACAAAATTAGTGTAGAAATTAGGGTCATTAAAATTATATCTACCGTAGTCGTAAACGATATCTTGATTGTCGCTTTTAATTCTAAAACCATTATGTCCAAAACTGTCATTAAGTAAATGTCCTGGTCCAATGGTAATGATACTTATTTCTGTATTCTTTGTAAATTTTGGCGTTTGCGAGTAGGAATAACCGAAAGACAATAGGAGTAAAGTAAGGAATATTTTTTTCATCTTATAAATGAATTTATCTAAACGCGCTAAAATCTAATTTTAATGAAAACACATTAGAGTACAATGCAGCACTTTGATCGCCAATATCTGTAAAAGCATAATCTATTTGAATGCCTCTATATTTAAATCCGACGCCAAAACTAGGCTGAAAACCTAAGTTTTTAGAGTTATCGATTTGCAATTCATTTTGAAAATTACCAACACCCGCTCTAAGGAAAATCATATCCGTATATCCAAAATTAAAACCTAAGGCAGGATTTACACTAGCAAAAGAAGTAGAAATAATATCGTTATTTTGTTCGAAGCGTACATTTAAATTAATTGCAGCTCTAAAACTATAATCGTGATTAAAAAGATAACTTTTGGAAATGCCAAATTGTAATTTTGGTATTGTAATTTCGGAAGATTCAGGTAATTCTTGATTTTGCCCTTCTACAGCACCTTGAACTCTAGCAAACGCTTCCTCATCGTAGCTCCAAGAATTAAAAGTAGTTGTAATATCGCGAGCCATTAAGCCAAATTTCCAGTTGTTTTTGCTTTCAAATTGTATTCCAGCATCAAATCCAAATCCCCAAGAATTGGCAAAATCACCAATAATACGACGTATTATTTTGGCGTTTATTCCATAGTTTAAGCCTTGAACTGGTAATTTTCTAGCGTAGGAAAATGTAAACCCGTAATCTGCTGTAGAAAAAAGGCTAATTCTATCATAATTTATGTTGCCTTGGTCATCAATTAATTGTGTAGTGTCTAAAATATCGTCCACTGCAAAACGAATTAACGATATACCCACAGAACTTCTATCATCTAAAGGCATTGCAAAGGCTGCGTAATCGTAATTAGCAATATTTGCAAAATAACTGGAATGCATTAATGCCAATTGCTTATCTTCTACGTGTACTAATCCTGCAGGGTTCCAATAGCCAGCATTAACATCGTTAGTCGTAGCAGAAACAGCATTACTCATCCCTAAAGCAGCAGCATCAACACCTATATTCATGAATTCGTTAGAATATTTAGTTTGTGCAATAAGTGTTAGCGATACTATGGTTAGAAGTGCTGTTAACTGTAATTTCAATGGCAATTTTTTTTACAAAGATGGCATATTTTTTCTATATATTAAACTTGAAATTTAAGAGTATATTGTATAGTGTTCTTTTAATTTGAATTACTTTACTATTTTTGCAAAAAACTAACCGATGCAAATAAAAAAATTCATCCCAAATTTTGTAACGCTTCTTAATTTGTTATGCGGAAGTATCGCTGTGCTATTTGCTGTTAAAGGGTTTCTTGTAACCGCTGCATTATTTGTTTTTTTAGGTATATTTCTCGATTTTTTCGATGGCCTTTTGGCGCGTAAATTGCACGTGCAAAGTGAATTGGGTTTACAGTTAGATTCTCTTGCAGATATGGTTACTAGTGGCTTAGTGCCAGGAATAGTACTTTATAAACTCATTGAGATAGCGGTAGACGCACCACCAATGGCTGCATCTAGCGAGTGGTCTTTACATTGGTCTGGCTTTTCTATGGCACTAGTACCAATTATAGGCTTGTTTGTTACATTAGCTTCTGCCTACAGATTAGCTAAATTTAATTTAGATGTAGAACAGCAAAGCTATTTTAAAGGTTTACCAACACCAGCAAATGCCTTACTTATCCTAGCCTTGCCTTTAATCATGGAATTTCAGCATAATGATGCTATTAATACCATAATATTAAACCAATGGTTTTTATTTGGGTTAAGTATATTAAGTTGTTATTTGCTAAATTCGAGCATAAAATTATTCGCACTAAAATTTAAAGACTATAGTTTTAAAAATAATACTATACGTTATGTGTTTATTTTATTAAGTTTAGTACTGTTAATTGTGCTTCAGTTTGCTGCAATACCTGTAATTATTTTACTTTATATCATACTGTCTTTAATTCAAAATAATCAAAACAAATAAAAATAACCAATACCAATGTTAGAAATAATTTTTACTCTATTAATGCTTGTTGCCTTACAAGCTGTTTTAGGATTTGATAACCTTCTGTATATATCTTTAGAATCTAAAAAGGCACCATTAGCAGAACAGAAGGGCGTAAGAAAAAAAGGAATACTCATTGCCATTGTACTTAGAATAGTGTTGTTATTTGTTCTGGTTAGAATTATTGGCTTTTTTCAAGAGCCTTTTTCTTGGTTAACAGGAGGCATAGAAGATGTTGTAAAATTTGCCTTTAATGGACACAGTATTATTGTTTTAATTGGAGGTGCTTTTATTATTTATACGGCCATAAAAGAAATATGGCATATGATTGGTAAAACTAATTTAGGACATGATGGTGAAATAAAAGCCAAGCGTGCAAAATCTACAAATGCTGTAATTACTAGTATTGTAATTATGAATTTAGTTTTTTCTTTCGATTCTATTTTGGCTGCAATTGGTTTAACTAGTGAAATTGAAAACCCTACTACGCAGTTTATAGTCATGGCAATTGCTATTGTAATTAGTGGATTATTAATGTTGTTATTAGCAGATAAAATTTCCGTTTTTCTTGCTAAAAATAGAATGTACGAAGTTTTAGGCTTGTTTATTCTATTTATTGTTGGCATCATGTTAGTTACAGAAGGCGGACATTTAGCGCATTTAAAGATTTTTGGAAATGAAATTGTACCTATGAGTAAAACAACTTTTTATTTCGTAATTGCTATTCTTGTAGTGGTAGATATCGTACAAGGACGCTACCAGAAAAAAATATTAAGTGAAAATACTAATATTCCAGAAGAGTAATAGCTATGAAAAATTTAAAATTCCCTATAAATTTTAGCTTTAAAATAGGCACATTAGCTAACGATTTTACAGCTAAAGATGCAGATGGTAAAACTGTAGCTTATGTAAAGCAAAAAATGTTTAAACTTAAGGAAGCAATAACCATCTATTCCGATGAAAATAAAACACGAGTAGATTATACTATCGCTGCAAATAAGTGGTTAGATTTTAGTACCGCCTATGCCTTTTCCGATGCTCAAGGCAAAACGTTTGGCAAAGTTGCAAGAAAAGGTTGGGCTTCTATTTGGAAAGCTAATTATGAAATTATAGACGAAAACGACAACCTTCAATATCGTGTAAGCGAAAGGAATGCGTGGGTAAAAGTGTTAGATGGCCTGTTGGGGCAAATTCCCGTGTTAAGCTTTTTTACTGGCTACCTTTTTAATCCTAGTTATGAGGTTAAAAACCTTAGAGATGAAGTAATTGTGGTATTAAAAAAAGAGCCGTCTTTTTTTGGGAAAGAATTTAAAGTTGAATTAATAAAACCTATTGATAACGATGACGATGATAGAATCATGCTAGGTTTAATGATGATGATTTTATTGGAGAGAAGAAGAGGTTAGAATTTATTAAATTACATTTAACTATTATGACAATGTTGATGATAATTTTACGGGAACTATAAATAAATAATGACATTCGATAATTTAGAATATATATCCATAGAAAACCAAACCACAAGTTTTCCAAAGCATTTTCACGAAACGTTTTGCATATCACTAATACATAAAGGTATTGAGCAAATCGATTTTGAAAACCAAAGCCTTTTTAGTGAGGCTGGAAGCATATCTATAACTAATCCTTTCGAAGTTCACTCTAACCCACTAATTGATACGAGTTCTTTTTTAAAGTTTGATACTATTTACATCCCAAATGAATTAATGAAATTCATGTTAAACGGTAAAACAATTAAATTTGTAAATAGACAAATAGAAAGTAAAGACGCTAATATTTTATTTTTAAAACTAATAGACGCCTTAAATAAAAAAAGTCCTGAAAATATTAAAGCGCAATTATCTAAATTTTTAAATTGTTTGAAAACTTATTCTGAAGAAAATGAAAAAGATTTTTACGAATTAAATTTAGATAATTTTAAACACATAAATAGCTACATAGAAAACCAAATCTGTAAAAAATTTAATTTAGAGAAATTATCCCAAATGGCTAACATTAACAAATTTGGATTTACTAAAAAATTTAAAGCTTCTACAGGAATGACACCTATGAATTATATTTTAATGAAAAAGATTTTTTCAAGTAAAAAATTAATATCTGTAAATTCTCAACTTACAGAAATAGCATACCAGTATAATTTTACAGACATGGCTCATTATTCTAAAACATTTAAACGTTTTGTAGGTATTTCTCCAAAAAAATATCAAGAAAGTATTACTGTAAAATAAAAATCACCAATATTATACAAGCTATAACGCGATTTGGATATTACATTTGAAATAAAATAATTTCGATATGTATAGAACTTACTATTTATTACTTTTAATTATAACATCAAATGTTTTTTCGCAGTCTGTTGAAGATGTTTTTTCTCAGGAAAAAATGCAAAAAGATTTATCTATATATAAGGAAATAAGATTAAAAGCAAATTCTGGACTTTACAAATACAGAACAAAAAAGCAAATTGATAGTATCTATAATTGGGCAGATAATAAAATTACCGAGTTGTCTACTTATAGAGATTTTTACAATTTAATATGTACACTTAACGATTTTGAAGGTAGTCTACATAACGATATTGCAATGCCTAACAGAAAATGGCAAAGTTTAAGAGAAGAAACAAGTGGCTATTTTCCTTTGCCTATAAAATGGATTGAAGGACGATGGATAATTAATTTTGAAAATGGTGAAATCCCTTTAGGAGCCGAAATTGTTTCAATAAACGATATTGAAATTTCTAAAGTAATATTAAATGTTTATAAATATTACACAACTGACGGTCTAAATACAACAGGGAAGAGAATTGGGATTAGAACACATTTTTCAAGATATTTTAGATTACACTATGGATTGCAAGAAAAATTTAAAGTAAAATATATTAAACAAGATTTTAATGCGCCTGATAGTATTATATTAAGTAGTGTGGGTTATAAAAAGTATTACAAGCGCTTTAATACAAGATATTCTAGACCTTTCGACCAAATTTATTATGAAAATTTAGAAGATGATAAAATATATAATTTTAAGAAAATTGATTCTCTAACTGGTATTCTAACGGTGCATTCTTTTAGTTTGGGTGGTAAAAACTCCAAAAGGCATAAAAAATATGTAACATTCTTAAACAGTATCTTTAGTAAAATAAAAAAAGATAAGTTAAAAAACATTATTGTAGATGTGCGTTTAAATGGAGGAGGACAAGATCCTAACGATCTTGTTACTTATTCTTATTTAACACAACGAAATTTTCAAGAAAATAAAAAAGCTTGGATTACGTTTAATAAAATTCCGCTAGTAAAATACTACAATACGAAAGTGCCACGATTTTTAAGACCACTATTTGTTGGAAAATATAGTAAAGATTTTCAAAAAATTTTTACAATTGAAAAAGACGGGAATTTCTACCAAGGCGATAATAGTGAGGATCATCGCGTAAGAAAACCAAACAAAAATGCATTTAAAGGAGAAATATATTTGCTTATTAGCCCAGCAATTGCATCTGCAGGAAGCTTATTTGCAGCTATGGTTAATGCAAATAAAAATACAATAACAATAGGAGAAGAAACAATGGGAGGATATTATGGGCATAATGGACATTCTCCATTAGATTATAAATTACCTAATTCTAAAATAGAAACTCAGTTTTCGGTTGTTAATTTGGAACAAGATGTTCCTGAAAAAGCTAATCAGCTTTACAATAGAGGAATAATTCCAGATTATAATATACCACAAACATTCGAAGATTTTATTAATCATGAAGACACACAATTAAATTTCACATTAAAATTAATAGAGGAAAACCAAAATACTAAAAAACAACAGTAAAAAACCCTTAATATAGCTTAGTAGATTACTTAGAAGTCAATTTTAGTTTTACGTAATTCAAAGTTCTGTCCTAAATACACTTTACGTACCATTTCGTCTGCGGCAAGTTCTTCGGGTTTACCAGCTTTTAAAATACCACCTTCAAACATAAGATACGTTCTATCTGTAATGGCTAATGTTTCCTGTACGTTGTGGTCTGTAATAAGAATACCAATATCCTTTTTAGCAAGTCTAGCAATAATTCGTTGGATATCTTCTACAGCAACAGGATCTACACCAGCAAAAGGTTCATCTAGCAAAATAAAATTAGGATCTGTTGCTAAGGCACGCGCAATTTCTGTTCTTCTTCGCTCGCCGCCAGACAATAAATCGCCTCTACTTTTTCTAATATGCCCTAAACTAAACTCATCTATGAGTGATTCCATTTTATGCAATTGCTCTTTTTTTGTTAGTTTAGTTAATTGTAAAACACTTAAAATATTATCTTCAATACTTAATTTTCTAAATACCGATGCTTCCTGCGCTAAGTATCCTATACCATTTTGTGCGCGTTTGTACATTGGGTATTTGGTAATATTTGTGCCTTCTAAAAAAATAGTACCATCGTTAGGTTTTATTAACCCAACAATCATATAAAAAGAGGTTGTTTTTCCAGCTCCATTAGGTCCAAGCAAACCAACTATTTCTCCAGTATTAACCTCTAAAGAAACGTCTTTAACAACTTTTCGCCCACTATAGGACTTCATTAAATGTTCGGCTTTTAATTTCATAAGTTAAATAATATGGATAAAAATACTAAACTTATTATAATCTTAATTTAGTTTAGCTTAAGTTTAACTAGGAGCAAGTTATGTTGTAGTACCGTTTGTACAGCTCTCCAATTCGTCCCAATATTCAAAAGCTTTTCTTAAATGAGGGATGACAATGGTTCCACCAACTAAGGTGGCTATACTCAATGTCTCTACTACCTTTTCTCTAGATAAACCTGCCTTGTAGCAAGATTCTAAGTGGTATTTAACACAATCGTCGCAACGCAAAACAGTGGAAGCCACAAGCCCTAAAAGTTCTTTAGTAGCAACATCTAATGCCCCTTCGGTAAAGGCATTTGTATCTAAATTAAAAATACGTTTAATTACTTTATTATTGTCTGATAATATTCGATCGTTCATTTTAGAACGGTAATCGTTGAAGGCTTTAACTTGCTCTGACATGTTTTGTTTGTTTCTTTTTTTGATTTTTAACTACTATACGCGAAATAAATATACTTACCTGATATAATATGAGGATTGGTATGGCTACTATAATTTGGCTTGCTACATCTGGTGGTGTTATTATTGCCGAAAGGATGAGCACAATAACCAACGCAAATTTTCTATATTTTTTTAACAGTTGTGGTGTTACTAACCCTACTTTAGTTAAAAAGTAAATGATTATTGGTAACTCGAAAATAATACCACTGGCAATAACCGAAGCTCTAATTAAACCTACGTAGTTGTCTAAGTCAAATTCATTACTTACTTGGGAACTAACTTGATACGTTCCTAAGAAATTAATAGATAACGGACTTATAATGTAATACCCAAAAAGAACTCCAATAAAAAATAACATAGAAGATATAATAATAAATCCTCTTGAGGTTTTGCGCTCAAGTTCTTTCATTCCTGGGCTTATAAAATGCCAAAGCTGATAAATTACATAAGGAAATGAAATAATAAATCCAGCATAAAGAGAGGTCCAAATATGTGCTGAAAACTGACTTGAAAATTTTCGGCTTTGTATAATAAACGGAAATTCTGCTGCGCAAAACTCCGAGTTTTCAATACCTATAATTTGCGCCATTCCACACAACCATTTGTAAGTAGGAAAACTCATTTTTGTTGGTGCAAAAATAATATTAAAAATAAAATCTTTAAAAATAAAAGCTATTGTACCACAAATTGTTACGGCTACAAATATTCTAATAAGATGCCATCTTAAATCTTCAAGATGATCTAAAAAAGACATATTGTTTACATCTGTTTTTGTCATTAAATAATACCTTCTTTAATTAAATTATGAATATGTACTACACCAGCATAATCTCCGTTATTTTCTACAAGTAATTGAGTGATACCGTTTGTTTCCATAAGTTCCATGGCGTCCACGGCCATAGCATGTTCATTAATAATTTTAGGATGACTACTCATAATATCTTTAGCGGTTAAGCCTGAAAAATCATCTACTTTTGTAAGCATACGTCTTAAATCGCCATCCGTAATAATGCCAACAATTTTTTTATGTTCTACAACGGCTGAAACACCTAATAAACTCTCAGAAATTTCAATGATTACTTTTTTTACATCAGTATCTGGTTGTACTTGTGGCTTTTTATTAACCGAAGATAAATCATGAACACGTAAATATAGTTTTTTGCCTAAGGCACCACCTGGATGATATTTAGCAAAATCCTTACTAGAAAACCCGCGTATTTTTAATAAACAAACCGCTAACGCATCACCAATTACAAGTTGCGCTGTTGTGCTTGTTGTTGGTGCTAAATTATTTGGACAAGCCTCTTTTGCAACGTGAGCATTTAATACGTAATCTGCTTGAGTTCCTAAAAATGACTCTTTATAACCAGTAATAGCAATCATCTTATTTTTTGCATTTTTTATTAGTGGTACTAATACTTTTATTTCAGGTGTATTACCGCTTTTGGAAATACAAATAACCACATCATCTTCCAATATTAAACCTAAATCGCCATGGATGGCATCTGCTGCATGCATAAATATAGCTGGCGTTCCAGTAGAATTCATGGTAGCAACAATTTTTGTAGCAATAATGGCGCTCTTGCCAATACCGGTAACAATAACTCTGCCCTTAGATTTATATATAAGTTGCACAGCATCAGCAAAGTCACTATCAATTAAAGTTGCTAGATTACTAATTGAAGCGCTTTCCAAGGCAATCGTTTCTTTGGCTATTTTTAATATAGATTCCTTAGTATTCAAAATATATCATTTTAAGATTAGGGAGCAATTGAAAAGATTTCATTATCTTTAAATATTGCGTAAAAAACTTTGTTTTTGTATTTGTTTAAAATCTGGACAAATTTAACTAAAAATTAAAAGTAAAGCTTTAATTCTTCACACTAAAAGTGCTGAAATTACAAGTTGTTTTGCCTAACTATAAATTGTGTAAATAATTAATTGCCTAATATAAACAGTGAAAAGTCAAATTCGTGCTGCCTTAAAAAAGTATTTCGGTTTTAGTGAATTCAAAGGATTACAAGAAACCGTTATCGAAAGTATTCTATCTCAAAATAATACATTTGTTATCATGCCTACTGGAGGCGGAAAATCCTTATGTTATCAACTTCCTGCACTTATGCAGGAAGGTACAGCAATTGTGGTGTCTCCGTTAATAGCCTTAATGAAAAATCAAGTGGATGCCATTCGTGGTGTTTCAGACGATCATGGTGTTGCACATGTATTAAATTCATCTTTAAATAAAACGGAAATAAAGCAGGTAAAAGAAGACATTACAAGTGGCATAACAAAATTACTTTATGTGGCACCAGAATCTTTAACCAAAGAAGAAAATGTAGAGTTTTTGCGTACGGTAAAAATATCTTTTATGGCTGTGGACGAAGCGCATTGTATAAGTGAATGGGGACATGACTTTAGACCGGAATACAGGAATTTAAAAACAATTATCCAGCGTATAGGAGATAATATTCCAATTATTGGTTTAACTGCAACTGCAACACCAAAAGTACAAGAGGACATTTTAAAAAATTTAGGAATGCCTAATGCAACAACCTTTAAAGCCTCTTTTAATAGACCAAACTTATATTACGAAATACGTACAAAGACAAAAAATGTAGATTCAGACATTATTCGTTTTATAAAACAAAACGAAGGAAAAACAGGAATTGTTTACTGTTTAAGTAGAAAACGTGTTACAGAATTGTCACAAGTTTTACAGGTTAATGGAATTAAAGCTTTACCATACCATGCCGGATTGGATGCCAAAACGAGAGCAAAGCATCAGGACATGTTTTTAATGGAGGACGTAGATGTTATTGTTGCTACTATTGCCTTTGGGATGGGAATAGATAAACCAGATGTACGTTTTGTAATCCACCACGATATTCCAAAAAGTATAGAAAGTTACTATCAGGAAACAGGTCGTGCCGGTCGCGATGGAGGCGAAGGACATTGCCTTGCTTATTATGCTTATAAGGACATTGAAAAACTTGAAAAGTTTATGTCTGGAAAACCAGTTGCGGAACAAGAAATTGGACACGCACTCTTACAAGAAGTTGTTGCCTATTGTGAAACTTCGATTTCAAGGCGAAAATTTATACTTCATTATTTTGGCGAGTTCTTCGATAGTGAAACTGGTGCTGGAGGTGATATGGACGATAACATGCGCCATCCAAAAAAGCAAAAAGAAGCAAAAGATGAGGTGTTAATATTACTAAAGATCGTTCAAGACACTAACGAAACGTATAAGTCTAAAGACTTGGTAAGTGTTATTACTGGCGTTTCAAATGCTTTGATTAGTTCGCACAAAACGGATGGTCAACCGTATTTTGGAAATGGAAGCCACAAGGATAGCAAATATTGGATGGCGTTACTTCGTCAAGTGTTAGTTGCAGGCTATTTAAAAAAAGATATAGAAACGTATGGCGTTGTTAAGTTAACAGATTTAGGTAAAGATTTTATAAAAAATCCAATGTCGTTTATGATGACCGAAGACCATACGTTTGACGATTCTCATAACGATAGAATTGTAACCGCAGACAAAGGTGGAGGAGCCGTTGTAGATGTTAATCTAATGAGCATGTTAAAAGACCTCAGAAAATCTAATGCAAAAAAACTTGGTGTGCCTCCATTTGTTATTTTTCAGGATCCTTCTCTAGAGGATATGGCATTAAAATATCCTATAACTGTAGCAGAATTAGCGAATGTACATGGTGTTGGAGAAAGTAAAGGAAGAAAATACGGAAAAGATTTTGTTGCTTTAATAGAAAAATATGTAGAGGAAAATGATATTTCTAGACCAGACGATTTTATTGTTAAATCCACAGGTATAAATTCCGGTTTAAAATTATATATCATTCAAAATGTAGATAGAAAATTGCCACTTACAGATATTTCGTCTGCTAAAGGCATGGAAATGGAAGACCTTATTAAGGAAATGGAGGTTATTGTATATTCTGGAACAAAACTAAATATTAATTATTGGATAGACGATTTGTTAGATGAAGACCAACAAGAAGAGCTCCACGATTATTTTATGGAATCTGAAACGGATAAAATTGATGATGCCATAGATGAGTTTGATGGTGATTATGATGACGAAGAACTACGCCTTTATCGTATTAAATTTATTAGTGAAGTGGCTAACTAAATTATAATTTTGATTTAAGTGGATGGTAAACTAACCTTTATTCATTTTTGTACATTAAAAAAAGAACTTCCGTTTTTTTTATAAAAAGTGTAAGCCTTTTAATGTTTGATCGTTTTATCTTATCCACATCTGCTTTTTCAATTTGAAAATCAATTTTAGTAACGTAGCCTTCCAAAGGATTTGCTGGATCGGATTCCAACTCAGGCATGTCAGAATGAAGATTTAGAGTATAATTATTACCAATAATTTCTAGTTTAGCACCAGTTTTAGTTTTAACTTTTAAACGACCAACAATAAAGGTTTGTAAATAATAATAGCCACCTAATTCATTGTAGCCAACATACATTACACTAGAATTTGATAGTGCCAAAGGCGTATTATCACTAGACTTAATTATAGAATTAATGTAATCCTCATCTGCTACATCAACTTTGTTTTCTTTATCTCCAAATAAATTTCCAAAAAGACCCATAGTTTTACATTATTTAGTTTCAAAGCTAATAAAAATTAGGTTTATAAAAAAAGCTACACGTTTTGTTTTTTCTATACAGAATGAGTGGAATTCCAAGTCAAGAAAAGTAAAAACGGAGATTTTAATGCAAAGCCACAATGCCGCAAAGTTTAAAAAGAAGCTAAAAATAGGCGTCTAATGTCTAATCAATTTCAATGCGTACTTCGCGCAGCACCGAGAATGGTGTATTATCTATAAAAGATTGTGGGAATTTGTGAGCTGTAGAAACAAAAAAAAGCCAAAAAAAACTGCACACCTTACTAAAAATTTTTAAGTTCTTCCTATCTTTGCAGCTCATTAAAAAATAAGACAATGCAAGACGGTTTATACGCAAAATTTAACACGAATAAAGGCACTATTTTAGTAAATCTAGAATTTGAAAAGACACCGGGTACAGTAGGTAATTTTGTTGCTTTAGCAGAAGGAAACATGGAGAACTCAGTAAAAGCACAAGGAACACCATATTACGATGGTTTAAAATTTCATCGTGTAATTGCAGATTTTATGATTCAAGGAGGTTGCCCGCAAGGCACGGGAACCGGTGATCCTGGATATAAGTTTGACGATGAGTTTCACCCTGATTTAAAGCATGATAAACCTGGTATTTTGTCTATGGCTAATTCTGGACGAGGAACAAATGGAAGTCAGTTTTTTATAACACACATTGCAACAGATTGGCTTGATGGAAACCATACGGTTTTTGGAAATGTGGTAGAAGGTCAAGCTATTGTAGATGCCATTTCTCAAGGTGATTATATTGAAACTTTAGACATTGTAAGGGTAGGAGCAGCAGCAGAAAAATTTAATGCTATAGAAGCGTTTAGAGCTTTTGAAGGGGCTCGCGAAAAAAGAATAGCAGAAGAAAGAGCAGCTAAGGCAGCAGAATTAGATAAGTATTCGGCAGGTTTTGAACAAACAGAAAGCGGATTGCGTTATCAGATACTACAAAAAGGAGATGGTGCTCAAGCAGAAAAAGGTAAAACAGTTTCAGTACATTACAAAGGATCCTTAATTGATGGCACTGTTTTCGATTCGTCTTACAAACGCAATGAACCTATCGATTTTTCTTTAGGAATGGGACAAGTTATCCCTGGTTGGGATGAAGGTGTGAGCTTACTTAAAGTAGGAGATAAGGCACGTTTTGTAATTCCAAGCGATTTAGCTTATGGCTCTAGAGGTGCTGGTGGAGCCATTCCGCCAAACGCCACTTTAATTTTTGATGTAGAACTTATGAAAGTGGGGTAAACCTGTTTTTTAAATAAAATGTAAGCCACTTAAATTCATAACGGTGTAAATCTTGTTAAAAGATAACTATTATAGACATTTTAAAGTGCTTTTTAGTAACAAATAGAATTTTAAAACGTCTCTTATTATATGAGGCGTTTTTTATACGCAACCTGTGCTATTTTAATAGTAGTTATTAACTAATAAAATCATTAAAATATGAAAACCAAATACTCTTTAGTTGCATTTTTTTTGCTAATTATATTGGCATGTGGAAAAACTGCAAACTATACTCCTGAATTTATGGAAGACACTACAGGTCGTTATTTATATAATGCAGATGAAGTTATAGAAGTCTATTATAATAATAACGAACTTTTTTTAAAGTGGCGTGGCGCTGAAAAAATTGAACCTATGTATTTAGGTAATAATACGTATTTTATAAAGGAAATGAATAAGAAAATTAAACTTGAAAGACCTAACGGATCACAAACGTACGTTATTTTAGAAGTTCCAGAAGATGGTGGGTTGAATGAGAAAAATATTAGTTATAAAAAACTACCAGATGCTGTTAAAGTCCCAAGTACCTATTTAAAAAACAAAGAGTATGATAAAGCTATAGCGGGCTATCTAGCCATACAAAAAGAAGATTCCTTAAGTGTATTTGTGGAAGAACAAACCATTAATAGGTTAGGCTACAATAAGCTGAACAAGCAAAAATATGATGAGGCTATTGGGTTGTTTAAAATAAACGTGGCACTATATCCTGAAAGCGATAATGTTTATGATAGTTTGGCAGATGCCTACGTTAGAAATGGAGATAGTTTACTGGCTTACCAAAACTATAAAAAAGCATTAAAATATAATACTGGAAATAAGAGAGCAAAAAATTTTATTGCTGTTTACGATAAGAAGTAAAGTAAATAGGCCCACCAATTCTATAAAACTCTAGAAATTAAGTCCTAATTTAATCCATTACCTTTATTATTTTAAATTCACCTACCAAGAATAAGATAATCCAAAATTTCAAAAAAGTACAATGAACTAGCTAGAAGTATTACCCGAAATTAACGGTAAACAATGGGTTATTTTTTAACACTTCCAAGTTCGTTAAAACGCTAATTAAAAGCCTAAACAAGCTATGCCTTGATATTGTATGTAGATAAAAGGTTGAGCTATAGACAAGTTATGCAGTATTAGCCACAGCAGTTTTTATAGTTATTGTATATTAAATAGGCAAGATGGGATATAATTCTATAATCATGGCTGACATAGAAAATGCTTGATCGTAACTAGCCGATTATTATAAACCTACTAAAAATAATTTCTCAAACTTTAAAGTAAAGTATTAAAAAAATAGTGCATCGTGATAATGGATTTTATTTTACAGATTTATGGCGTACAATTGTTTGTCGAAATGATAATTACAGCCTGGCTTTAAGCTAGTCTTGAAGTATTCTTTTTCAACTTACCATTCTTCATTGTAAGCATACATACCGTTTGATGCAAGGGAAAGGTTGTATGTACTCAAGTATTCGGCTTTAAAGTACATTTCATTGTTATACGTTTTCGGTTTTAAGTTTGTAAAAACTCTTCAACTTTCATATCTTTAATACATGAGCAATACTATCCAATTCGACGATTTTACAAAAGTAGATATTAGAGTAGGCACCATTACAGAAGTCAAGGATTTTGCAGAGGCTAGAAATTCTGCTTATCAACTAACCATAGATTTTGGAGCTTTAGGTATTAAAAAATCTTCAGCGCAAATAACAGCGCTTTACAACAAGGAAGACTTGTTAAACAAGCAAATTCTTGCAGTTGTTAATCTCCCGAGCAAACAAATTGGTAAATTTATGAGTGAGTGTTTATTGCTTAGAGCAGTAGATGGTAAAGATGTGGTGTTGTTAAACCCTGAAAATCCTGTTAAAAACGGAACTACAGTGTCTTAATTTTTAATAGAGTTACCTAAATTAAAGCAAAAAAATACGGTTTAAACGAAACAGTATTTTAGTGAAATAGCACATAGCCAAAGGCTAAAAGTTTATTTTAAATATCATCAAAATCTATATCGGTAAATCTGCTTTCTGCAGAGGTTGCATCACCTGAATCTTCGGGAGTTTCAGTACTTGTAGTTGTATTTGTTGGAGCAGGCGATTTGTACTCTTTCTTAAAATCTTTTTGGTGACGATCACTAATAACTTCGTCTCCTTTTTCGGCAATAACATAATCTGTCATTTCCTTTAATATAGTATTAAACTCATTAAAATCCTCCTTGTACAAATAGATTTTATGTTTCTTATAATGAAATGAGCCATCATCATTTGTAAATTTTTTACTCTCAGTTATTGTTAAATAATAGTCTCCTGCTTTGGTTGCACGAACATCAAAAAAATAAGTACGCCTTCCAGCTCTTAAAACTTTAGAATAAATTTCCTCTTTCTCCATCATCTCTTTGTTATGCATAGTTATATTAAATTAGTAATTGCCTTTCAAAAATATAAAAAAATTGAAGCCACACAACATTTTAGGGATTTTTCTTTTGTTTACCAGTTTATCTAAAGCGTTGTATTTTCACTGGACTGTTTTAAATAAAGGTCTTTATAATAACCTTTACTATCAATGAGTTGATTGTGCGTTCCGGTTTGTATAATCTTGCCGTTATCTAACACAATAATAAGATCTGCATTTTTTGCCGAGGAAATTCTATGGCTAACAATAATACTCGTTTTTCCAGCTGATACTGTTTTAAGGTTGTTTAATATCTTTTCTTCGGTTTCGGTATCAACAGCCGATAGACAATCGTCAAACAACAATATTTTTGGATCTTTTATAATGGCTCTTGCAATAGATACGCGTTGTTTTTGACCACCGGATAGAGTAATGCCTCTCTCTCCTAAAATAGTATTATATCCATTGGTAAATGTCATAATGTTTTTATGTACCTGAGCATTTTTTGCAGCAGTTATTACCTCTTGATTAGAAGCGTTTTCCTTACCAAATTTTATATTATTATTAATAGTATCACTAAATAAAAAAGCATCTTGTGGTACATATCCAATAGCATCTCTTAAACTAGTTAGATTAAGTGCCTCTATTGGTTGTTTTCCAATTAATATTTCACCCTTGTCAATGTCATACAATCTGCCTATTAAGTCTAAAACTGTAGATTTACCCGAACCAGTTTTTCCAATAATAGCTAATGTTTCTCCAGAATTAATTTTAAAACTCAAACCTTGAAGCGCTTTAATATTGGTATCATCATAAGTAAAATGAACATTCTTAAATTCAATACTACTACTTTCAATTTTTGAAGGTTTGGCTGTGTTGTTTTTAATTTCGGGCTTAATTTTAAGAAACTCATTAATACGTTTCTGGGAGGCTTCAGCGCGTTGTATAATAGAGGTTACCCAACCTACAGTGGCAACTGGCCAAGTAAGCATGTTAACATAAATAATAAACTCTATAATGTTTCCAAGCGAGATTTCGCCTTTTATATATTGATTGCCACCAATATAAATAACGATAATATTACTTATACCAATAAGTAATACCATCATTGGGAAAAAGAAAGCTTGTACACGTACCAAGCTTAGTTGTTTTTCCTTACTTGATAGGGCAAGGGTATTAAAATTTGCTTGCGTTTGCGGTTCTATACCATACGCTTTAATTACAGATATTCCGCTAAAAGCTTCTTGTGTAAAGGTTGATAGTTTAGATAGATATTCTTGAACAACAGTACTGCGTTTATGTATTTCTTTGCTAATTAAGTAGATTAATATAGATAAAATGGGTAGCGGAATTAATGTATAAAAAGTTAATTTTGACGATTGTTTAAACATAAAAATTAGAACTACAATAAAAAGCGTAATAGTATTTATGCTATACATAATTGCCGGTCCAGCATACATTCTTACTTGTCCAACATCTTCACTAATTCTGTTCATTAAATCTCCAGTTCTATTTTTTTTATAAAAATTTAGAGATAATTTTTGGTATTGTTGGTAGACTTCATTTTTTAAATCGAATTCAATATAGCGTGAAACATTAATAATATATTGACGCATAAAAAAGGTAAGCAATCCAGCAATTATAGCTGTTCCAATAATAAGTAGTATGTTATGTAATAGCTCACTTTTAAAATCTAATATAGACTGCTCAGGGTTTTGCAACTGGTTGTTTACAATATCTATAATAGAACCAATAAGTTTTGGAACAAAGACTTTAAAAATTATTGAGATTGCCGTAATAAGAACCCCAATTAATAATTGTGTTTTATATTTTAAAAAATATTTATTTAAGTGCTGTAATTCTTTCATTTACAGATTAAGAAATTATTTAAATTCTACGTGTTTAATGTTTAACTATTATTTGTCGACGGTTATCAAACAAATTTCTGTTTTTAAAAGCACAAAGGTAAAGGTTTTATATGCAATAGTTAGTTATGATAAAGCGTTATAAATTTACATTTTATTGATAACTATTTATAGGTGAAAGAAATACATATTTTATGAATAATAAATTTTTTTTAAGTATTTAAATATAATAGATAATTAGTATTTGTATTCATAAAATATACTATTTTTGCACAGCAAAAGTGACTATCATTTTAGCACAAATTTACAATTGTTTTTATGCTAAGCGAGTCTTAGCATAGTCCATTTTTAAATTTAAAAACTAATTAAGAGATTATACAATCTCAATAATAACGTTCTTTGTAAAAATGCTAAGTAGGAGACATATTAGAATTAAAGTCATGCAAGTGCTATATGCCTTTAAAGGTAACGAGAGTGATGATTTGTCAAAAGATCAAAAATTTCTATTATATAGTATAGATAACATGTATAACTTGTATTTACTACTTATCTCCTTAATGATTGAAGTCCAAAAACGTGCCGAAAGTCATTTAGAAAAAAGCACAAAGAAACACTTAGCTACCGAAGAAGAAAAAAATCCAAATCGTAAATTTGTAGATAATAGAGTGTTAGCCTTGCTTAAAAATAACGAGCAATTACAAGCAAAGTTAGAAGCAAATAATATTAATAATTGGGCGTTAGATACAGAATATGTAGACATCATCTTTAAAGCTATTATAGCAAGTGATATTTACCAGACCTATTTAAAAACTTTAACTTCAGACTTTATTACAGATCGTAATTTTATTGTAGAGGTATTTAAAGAAATTATTGCACCAAATAGTAAACTTTATGATTATTTGGAAGATAAACATTTAACTTGGTTAGACGATCTGCCAACAGTAAACACTTCTATACTTAAATTATTACGTAAAGTGAAACCAGAGTCTAGCGTGTTTTATTTTTTACCAAAACTTTATAAGGATATTGAAGATAAAGAATTTGCTATTAGCTTATTTAAAAAAACGTTCTTAAATCGGAATGCTTTAAAGGAGGAGATATCGAAAAAAACAACCAATTGGGATAGCGATCGTATTGCAAATATAGATTTATTGTTACTTAAAATGGGAGTTTGTGAAATTAAAAATTTCCCATCAATACCAACAAAAGTAACTATTAATGAGTATTTGGAAATATCTAAAGAATATTCAACACCAAAAAGCAGTTTTTTTATCAATGGGATTTTAGATAAGCTGGTAAAGGAATACCAATCTGAAGGAAAACTAAATAAAGTTGGTCGTGGCTTGATGTAATTCCAAAATATTCTTATTTTTGCATCAATTACCAATATTTAAAAATTAAATTATGAAAAAAGTAGTAGTATTATTTAGTGTATTATGCATGGTGGCATTTAGCTCTTGTAAAGAAGATGCCGCAAGTAAGGTTGTAGATACCAAGGTAGCAGCGGCTGCTGTTAGAGATCAAGCGAAGTCAAATTTTCCAATAATTGAGTTTGATAAGATTGAACATGATTTTGGTGAAATTATGGCAAAAACTAAAGTAGAAACAGTATTTAAATATAAAAATGTAGGAGATTCGCCATTAGTAATTACAGATATTGCAGCTTCTTGTGGTTGTACTGTGCCAAAAGATTGGTCTAGAGATCCTTTAGCTCCAGGAGCAGAAGGTCAATTTTCTGTAACATTTAATGGTTCTGGTGCTAACAAAGTAACTAAAGCCATAACGGTTACTGCAAATACAGAAAAAGGTAAGGAGGTTGTTAAAATTTCTGCCTTTGTAACACCAGACCCTAATGCACCAGCCCAAGCGCAAACTATTAGTAATACAGTTGGTACACCTGTAAACACAGCAGGTCCTGTAACACCTTCTCAACCAGTAAAGTCTAGTACGCAACCAGGTCACGAAGGTCATAATCACGATTAATTACAATGGGAGATATAGGAGGTTGGCTACCAATTTTGGGCATGTTTGCAGTCGTGTATTTTTTTATGATTGCACCACAGATGAAACGTGCTAAGAATGAAAAAAAGTTTGCTTCAGAACTAAAGCGTGGCGATAGAGTAATTACTAAAAGCGGAATGCACGGCAAAATTGCAGAGCTCAACGATAAGGACAATAGTTGTATTATAGAAACCATGTCTGGAAAATTAAAATTCAATCGTGCTGCAATTTCAATGGAAAACAGTAAAGCACTAAACGTAACTGTTAAAGAAAAGTAGGGACTATTGGCATTAACTTATTTAAACCTCAAGCGTTTGCTTGAGGTTTTTAGTTTTAGATTTTTATCTTGTAAACCGTATCATCAGTTTTAAAATTAAGATCTAACATTAATCTGAATGAAAAAATTTTATTAACTTTCACTTTTTTCGGACTGGCTTTAATGGTAAAATCGCAAAACGCAAGTGTAGAACAATCTACTTACAGACTGTAATTTTAGGCATTTGGATGCCTAAGCAAATAAAATTATCAAAACTAATTCCACTAAGAGCAGAAGTTGGATTGGATACTGGTTATTGGGGAGTAAGCTTCTATCCTGAAAACGAATATTAAATGACACCTGTCATCAGATTAGAATTTAGATGGTATTATAACCTTAATAGAAGAGTTTCTAAATCAAGAAGTATTATCGGGAATAGTGGAAACTTCTTAACATTACAAACAAGTTACAGTCCTAATTGGTTTGTAATTTTAAATTATAATGATATAGTACTGGCAGACCAATTTTCCATCAAAACAACTTGGGGAATTAGAAGAAATATTGGAAACCATTTTATTCACAAAACAGGTATAGGAATTGGATACCAATATATTTTGCAAAAAGTGTCGGATTTATAGAGAATGAAGGAGAATCTGCTATAAATTCACATTTAAGAATGGGATATCGATTTTAAATACATAAATAGCACGAGATAAATTTGAATACTAATACATACCTACTCATAAAATCCTTGGTATATTTAAGTGGTTTTTACTTGAACATTCATCTGCTTAACCATGCAACTAATCTTAGACAAAACAGTTATACATGATTACATTAAAAGGACTAGCCGAAAAATTAAACGTTTCTATCTCAACAGTATCTAAAGCGTTAAACGGTAGTAATGAAATTGGTGAAGCCACAATAGCGCGCGTTAAAGAGGCAGCTAAAACGTATAATTACAAACCTAATCGGGTAGCGTTAAGTCTTAAAAATAGTAAAACTAAAACCATAGGTGTTATAATACCAGACATATTAAATCATTTCTTCGCCAAGGTATTATATGGTATAGAAAAGGAATCTGCTAAACAAGGGTATAACATAATTATATGTTTATCTAATGAGTTGTATGAAAAAGAAGTTAATAGCCTCGAGCTATTAGCAAATGGAAGCGTAGACGGTTTTATAATGTCTATTGCTGAGGAAACCCAAATTAATAAAGAGACCGCGCATTTTAATACTATTTTAGACCAGAAAATTCCAATTTTAATGTTTGATCGTGTGGCTGAGGCTATTGATTGTGATAAAGTTGTAATTAATGATTTTCAGGCCGCCTATAATGCAACAACTCATTTAATAAGAGAAGGTAGAAAAAATATTGTTTTAATTAATAATATCGATGACCTTAGCGTTGGAAAGGATAGAGCAAAAGGATGCTATAAAGCTATAGAAGATGCAAAACACACGAAATGTAAATTAACCGAAAAGAAAATTGCTAAAACAGCAAATTTAGAAACAGAAATTAAAAAGCTGCTAGACGTCCATAAAAATGTGGATGGTATTATTGCAATAGATAATATATCGGGAGTTATTGCTTTAAATACAGCAAAAAAGAAAGGATATGCCATTCCAAAGGAGCTCTCTATTATTGGTTTTAGCGATAATAATGTACTGCCTTTTACCAGCCCTAAACTCTCTACAATAACACAATATAGCGAGGCTATTGGAGAAGCTTCAGTACAATTATTAATAGAACGTTTAACATCTAAAGAGCCTATTAATTCGGTTACTAAAACAATTGGCTTTAGCTTAAATTTACGGGAAACAACATTGTAGTTGTAAGCCTTTTTTTATACATGGTTTCTTGGTATAGCTACTAGTAAATTTACACTTTTACAAAAATCTTATTTCAATTTTCAGATTTATTTCAATCTTAATATTTTTTACATTGTTCGGCCCTTAGCTAATTCCTATACAGGCTTATCTAAATACCGTGTTTTTTTGGTAAGTGGTTTTAAAATACCTTCTATCCTGCACCCACAGATTACACCTTTAACAAATTTGGCATTCGGGATAAGTGTTGCCTGATTAAGGAAAGAATTTAAAATTTCCTTGCCCGTAATTAAAGATTTAATCTAGACTCGCCAAAACCAGTTAGCCATCTAATAAGAGGATAAAGCGCTGCTGTCGTTCTTCCTTTTTGCCTTACTTTGGATAGGTAATGTAGATACATAGAAGCAAATGTCATATCTGCTATCTTTTGATCATGTTTTGGTGTCGTGGTCATCAAATGTTAATTTGATTTAAAATTAAAGAAACGTGCATAAGAATAAATCCTATAGAAAATATAGCTTTGGCTTATAACATTTTTTATGCGCAACTGTATGTATGAATTAAAGTAAAATATTTTTGTTTTTTGCATGGCACGAAGCAGACCTTTTGTTTGATTTTTAAAATCTTAGGAGTTCCAATTCATAGCCGTTACATTATTACTAACTACCACAATGTTTCTTCCAGTAGGCCTTGCCGTAGCTACAAAATATTTCTTGACCTGCCTTTATGTTTTTTGTCGCTTTTATACAAACATTATCCTCATCATCTAAAGTTATAGCAGCATTGTTTTTAAAATTACTTTTAAATAAGCCTTTAGCATCATTAGCGTATTTAGCAAAGCAATCTGTATTCATACTATCCAAAATACCACCATCTAGTAAATTTATAAAATAACGATCGTTCTGCTCTTGAACTCTTTTTTCAGCTTCAATAGTTGATAAAATTTCGCCTTTAAATAGTGCAATTATTTCATTTTTGTAAAGCGTAATAGCTGTAAATAAGCCTTTTCCAGCTGCTTTAATTTGTGAAGCCTTTATGTAGAGATATTCTGACTCTGGAGCTTCAATAGCATTAGCACGCATATTATTTGCTTTCATTTTTAAGTTCTTCAAATTTTTGTTAAGGCGTGTTTTTAAAAAATAAGTTTGTTAGGATTAATAGTAAACTCTATGGTTTCTATTTACTTTTTAGTTCATTTTAATTACTTATCCATTTTATTAAGAAATACATATTTTATAATCGAGGAACTTATTAATTAGTAAACACTCTTGGCTTTGAGATAAACTGCTATACTAATTAGTCCTTTTCTGCACTAGGTAGTCTGGCTTTCTATATTTTACTGCTGTTTATTTGTAATTATTTTGGTGTGTTACCAACTTTTAGTATAGGTACTGACTTAAAAAAAATCAATCAACAGAAAATGAAGTGAACCATATAATTTGGTAAATATAGAAACAGCCAAATTAAATTATATTATAATAACTTCTGTTGACTTCAATGCCGTTAAAAACCAGATTTGATAAATTACAGGTAGGAACTATTTTTTTTCAGCGGTTAATTCACAAATCTTACAGATAACTTCTGTGGCTTTAATCATACTTTCCACTGGCACATACTCATAACGCCCATGAAAATTATGTCCGCCAGCAAAAATGTTTGGACATGGTAGGCCCATATAACTTAGTTGCGCACCATCGGTTCCACCTCGAATAGCCTTAATAATTGGCTTGATTCCTAATTGTTTCATTGCTTTTTCTGCAATATCTACAATATGCATTACCGGTTTTACTTTTTCTTTCATATTAAAATATTGATCTTTAATTTCAATAGTTATAACTTCCCTTCCGTATTGGACATTTAATTCGTTGGTTAATTTTTGCATCACTTCTTTTCTTGCTTCAAAATGTCCACGATCATGATCACGAATAATGTATTGTAAAATGGTATCTTCAACTTCACCTTTAATAGAGTAGAGATGAAAAAACCCTTGGTAACCATCTGTATGTTCAGGCGTTTCCATACGTGGAAGCGAATTAATAAACTCCGTAGCTATATACATAGAATTCACCATTTTTCCTTTGGCATAACCAGGATGCACAATTTTTCCTTTAACATAGACTTTAGCTCCAGCAGCATTAAAATTTTCGTATTCTAATTCTCCAATTTGGCTACCATCCATAGTATAAGCCCAATCCGCACCAAATTTTTTGACATCAAATTTATGGGCGCCACGACCAATTTCTTCGTCGGGAGTAAATCCAACTTTTATTGTGCCGTGTTTTATTTGCGGATTGGCAACTAAATATTCCATCGCCGAAACTATTTCTGTAATTCCAGCTTTATCATCTGCGCCTAAAAGTGTCGTTCCATCAGTAGTAATTAAGGTCTGACCTTTGTATAACAATAAATCATCAAAATAATCTGGAGAAAGTACAATATTTTCAGCCTTATTTAATATAATGTCTTTACCATCGTAACTTTCAATAATTTTAGGTTTTACATGGGCACCGGTAAAATCTGGAGAAGTATCAAAATGAGAAATAAAACCTATTGTAGGTACTTCATGGGTAACATTACTTGGTAATGTTGCCATGATGTATGCGTTATCGTCTATAGAAACATCACTCATGCCAATAGCAATAAGCTCCTTGACTAAAGCATTTGCTAAATCCCATTGTTTGGCTGTACTTGGTGTGGTAAGGCTTTCTGGATCAGATTCTGTATCAATAGTGACATAACTAACGAAACGTTTTATAATATCTTCTTTTGCAATCATTTGTCATTCGTTTTTTAAAAGTATAAAAGTACAATTATTCGGTAGGAATATAAATTGTAAATCATTTTTTTTCAATGTACTTTTGTGCAAATATTTCTTGATGTATAAATTACTCCTCAGACCATTATTTTTTGCTTTCGATCCCGAAAAAATTCATCATTTTACATTCTCTTTAATAAAATTTACGAGTAAAATACCTGGAATGACTTTTCTTTTTAGAAGTATGTATCTGGTGGAAGATGCTAAATTAGAGCGTAAACTTTTTGGTTTAACCTTTAAAAATCCAGTAGGTTTAGCGGCAGGTTTCGACAAAAATGCTGTGCTCTATAATGAATTGGCAAATTTTGGCTTCGGCTTTATAGAAATAGGTACAGTAACACCTAAAGGACAAATAGGTAACCCAAAAAAGCGTTTATTTAGATTAAAAGAAGATCAAGGGATAATTAATAGAATGGGTTTTAATAATAAAGGACTCCAAGCTGCAATTACACAATTAAAAAAGAATAAAGGACAATTAATTATTGGTGGAAATATTGGCAAAAACACACAAACCAAACCCGAAGATTACACTAAAGATTATCTATCATGTTTTAATGCCTTGCATCCTTATGTAGATTATTTTGTATTAAACGTAAGTTGCCCAAATGTTGGTAGTCATGCTAAGTTAAATGATAAAGCATATTTATTAGAATTAATAAACACTGTAAAGCAAGCAAATACAACGTTTAAAATCCAAAGACCAATATTACTTAAAATTGCGCCAGACTTAAATACAGGTCAGTTAGATGAAATTATTGAGCTCGTTGCCGAAACTCATCTCGATGGCGTTATTGCCAGCAATACGTCTATAGATAGAACCGGTTTAAAATCTAGTAATAAAAAACTAGCAGAAATAGGAAACGGGGGATTAAGCGGCCAGCCAATTGAAGAAAAGTCAACTCAAGTTATTAGATATTTAGCTAACAAAAGCAAACGCAGCTTTCCTATAATTGGTGTAGGTGGCATACATTCTGCTGCCGATGCTTTAGCAAAAATTGAAGCAGGAGCAGATTTAGTACAGATTTATACTGGGTTTATTTACGAAGGCCCTTCACTTGTTAAAAAAATTAATAAAGCACTACTGTAAGACTAGTTTTTGCGTTTTAGAATTTCCATTCTTGTCCGTAAGCTTCACTAAATAAATACCTTTCTTTAAATCTGCAAGGTCCAGATCCAATCGATTAGTTGTTGCCGATACCGCAATGGTTTTAACCTTGCTACCGAGGATGTTGAAAATTTCTATAGATTTTAAATCTATCGCTATACCTGTAATACTCACAGTGCCTTTAGAGGGATTTGGAAACAATTTTAATGTGTTTGTAGTTTTAAACTCCGAAGTGTCTAATGAAGAGGATTTAAAAGTAACCACCAATTCACCAACCTGATGACCATTAAAAGGTGCACTATTTATTTTAAAAACACCTATTGGTGGACTAGTTTCCATATTAGCTGCATTGTAACTACTACCGCTATCTGTTCCAGCATCGTAAACAAAAACAGCTACAGTAAAGGATTGTTTCCAACCTGTATTGGAGTCGTTTCTTAAGTCTAAACTATTAACAGCAATAAACCAATCTGGACTTGGAGCAATCATAGAGACCAGCGTTAATAAGTGATACTCTTCTGTAAATTCTATTGCCGTTAACGTGGCAGAACTAATTGCCGAATAGGAATTAAATGCAGTATTTAACCATGCTTTAGTATGAGTAGAATTTTGAACTTCATTCATTAACGCATGGTTACTGCCTAATTCGGCAACGTCCCTTATACCAGTTGATGCAGGTTGTAGGAATTGTAAAAACGCATTTTCGTTTTTATGAGTGGCACCTACCAAATTAGACCAATGGGCATTAGCTGGTATTTCAGTATGGTCTACAGCATTCCAAGTACTGTTAAAAGTTATATCGTATGTAGCGGAACTTTGAGAATGGCTAAGAGAACAACAGCTAAAAATGGCTATAATTACAGAATAATATAATAAAGAAAAATTTTTCATGATAACTAAAAGTGTAACTATTAAAAGAGTCGAAATTGCAACAAAAAACTTACAGAAATACTGCTAAAGTTTAATTTAACCTTAATTTTGAAATAAATTATAAACATTGAATTACGACACACTCATAGCATTTATTTTTGCGACTTCAGTTTTAGCAATAGCTCCGGGACCAGATAATATTTATGTGTTGATGCAAAGTATTGTAAATGGAACTAAATACGGCATTGCAACTGTCTGCGGACTTATTTCAGGATGTTTATTACACACAACATTGGTTGCTTTTGGTGTTTCTGCAATTATTAAAGAAAACGATACAATGTTTTTTGTTATTAAATGTTTAGGAGCAACTTATCTATTATATTTAGCTTACCAAGTATATGTTAGTGATGCTAAAGTGGCATTAGAAAATAATTTAGTGCCTAAAAAAAGCCTATGGCAATTGTTTAGGCAAGGTGTAATTATGAATGTGCTTAATCCTAAGGTTTCTATTTTCTTTTTAGCCTTTTTTCCAGGTTTTTTATTTTCTGAAACCTTAAGTTCTGTGAAGCAATTTTATGTGTTGGGCCTATTATTTATGGCCACGTCTTTTGTTGTCTTTTCTGCCATAGCCATTCTTGCAGGCTATATAAAAAGGTATTTAAATTCTAATAAAAATAGTAGCGGTGTGTTAAAATGGTTGCAAATAGTTGTGTTTGTTGGTATCGCGTTATTTATTTTTTTTTAGGAAAAATAGAGTACATTTATATTATAATTATTTTCTTAAATAAGTTAATGAAGCATCACACTAAAGTTATAGAATGTCCACGAGATGCCATGCAAGGCATTAAAACTTTTATTCCTACGGATAAAAAGGTACAGTACATTCAATCGCTCTTACGAGTGGGGTTCGATACTATCGATTTTGGGAGCTTTGTCTCCCCAAAAGCGATTCCGCAAATGGTAGATACACGAGCAGTTTTAGCACAATTAGATTTAAGTAAAACAATAAGCAAATTATTAGCTATTGTAGCAAATACGCGTGGAGCAAACGATGCTTGTAAACATGCAGAAATAGATTATTTGGGCTATCCGTTTTCTATTTCAGAGAATTTTCAAATGCGTAATACACATAAAACCATTGCACAATCTGTAGTTACATTACAAGAGATTCTAAATACAGCAGATGCAGTTAATAAAGAGGTTGTAGTATATATTTCTATGGGTTTTGGTAATCCTTATGGCGATCCATGGAGCGTAGATGTAGTAGGTGAGTGGACCGAGCGTTTAAGCAAAATGGGAGTTAAAATTTTGTCTTTAAGTGACACCATTGGCACCTCTAATCCAGAAAATATAAACTATCTTTTTTCTAAATTAATTCCGCAATACCAAAATATAGAATTTGGTGCCCATTTACATACCACACCAAGTAGTTGGTTCGAAAAAATAGATGCCGCTTATAGAGCTGGTTGTCGTAGATTTGATGGCGCCATACAAGGTTTTGGTGGGTGCCCAATGGCAAAAGATGAGCTTACAGGTAATATGCCAACCGAAAAAGTGCTCTCATACTTAACTACAAAAAAAACCTCAAATTTGCAGGCTATGGCTTTCGAGAGTAGTTATAATCAAGCAACTAAAATATTTACTTCGTATCATTAAATAGTTTTGTATTGAGATTTTTAAATATATTTTATGTTTTAAAAAAATATTATAATTAGTAGCTCCTTGTCTGAATCTAAGAACGTTTAGATTTTGTTGTAATACATAATGTATGGTTTGCATAAAAGCGAACTGCTTTTATTCACTTCTCACTATTCACTTTTCCCGATTTCATTATAATTGAAAGAATTTTAACATCGCATAACGTTATCATTATTAGTGGTTTACAACTTATTTTTAAATCTTATTTAAATTTGTTCTAAATAAACTTGTATAAACTACTTTTCATTTTTATTTTTGTACTCGAATAATAAGTCTATTTATAATTAGTCTTAATAAGAATAAATAAAATATCCAATTAATAATAATGAAAAAAATAGTTTTAAGTTTAGCTGTATTAGTCGCATTAGGATTTACATCTTGTACTAACGACGATGATGGAACAACACCACCAAATATAACAAATAATGTAATTGCTCCAGATAGCTATAGCTTTGAAAGAGATGGAAATACAACAGTAAGTTATAGTGGGCAAATAACACGTATTGAAATGGCAGAAGAATTAGTGTCTGCATTAAAAAATACGTCTAAAAGTGAAGCAGCATTAAATGCAATGTTTGCACATCAAGCAGGGCAAAATAACTTTTCTGATGCAGATTTAAATGCATCAAGTAAAAGCGTAAGAAGTAAAACAGCAGCCTCTACAGATTTCTTTTCTGCAAACACTACTGATGCAACAGCAATAAAATCAGATTTTGATGCTTACATTACAGACCAAGTAACTAATGTGTTTCCAAATTGGGCAGCTACAGCAACCGCAGGAAATGCTGGGCAAATTCAAGAAGCAGGTGGAGGTTCTACTCGTTATGTAAATGGAAAAGGTTTAGAAAACAATCAAGCTTTTGCAAAAGGTTTAATAGGAGCCTTAATGGTAGACCAAATGTTAAATAACTATTTGGGAACTGCTGTTTTAGATGCTGGAACTAATAGAGCAGATAATGATGCCGGAACTGTAGCAACAGATAAAAATTACACAACAATGGAGCATAAATGGGACGAAGCTTTTGGTTACTTATATGGTACAGATAATGCTTTAGCTCCAGCTTTAGGTGCAGATAGTTTTTTAAATAAGTACTTATTTAGAGTAGAAAACGATTCAGATTTTTCTGGTATTGCAATGGATATTTACAATGCTTTTAAATTAGGTCGCGCTGCAATTGTTGCAAAAAATTATGAAGTTCGTGATGCACAAGCCCAAATTATAAGAGAAAAAATTTCTGAGATTATTGCAGTTAGAGCAGTTTACTATTTACAACAAGGCAAAGCAAGTTTGGGTACAGATTGGGCTTCTGCATTTCATGATTTATCTGAAGGCTACGGTTTTATTTATAGCTTACAGTTTACAAGAAAACCAAGAACAAACGAACCATATTTTACAAAGTCCGAAGTTGATGCATTTATAGCAACATTAATGACTGGTAACGGGTTTTGGGATATTACAGCAGCACAATTAGACGCTATGTCTAATACTATTTCTGCCGAGTTTAACTTCACTACGGCACAAGCAGGAAGTTAAATATTATTATTGTTACTTAGAATAATTATAAATAGTACTTGTTTTATACCAATGCAATGACTACTATTTATTACTTTTGCAAACGAAAAAAAATAAATTGAGATGATAAAAAGATTAATAGTAGTAGCTATTTTTAGTTTAGCCATTTTTGCATGTACCGAATCGGACGATGTCTCCTCTGGAAACGAAACAAACGACACCTTCGACAGAACTGCAATACTTACCAATATTGCAGATAATATTATTATTCCTGCCTATCAAGATTTAAATGCAGACTTAATTACTTTAGTAAATTCTAAAGATGCTTTTATTGCAAATGTAAATCAAGCAAATTTAAACGTTTTAAGAACAGATTGGTTTAATGCTTACAAAACGTATCAAGCAGTACAAATGTTTCAAATAGGAAAAGCTAAAGAACTTTTGTTTGAAGAGCAAATAAATATCTACCCAACAAACACTACAGATATTGAAAATAATATTACCAGTGGAACTTACGATTTATCCTATGTAGATAATAATGATGCTGTAGGTTTTCCAGCAGTAGATTATATGTTATATGGCGTAGCAAATGATGATACGGCAATTGTAAATGTATATACAAATACAAATTACAAGACTTATCTTTCAGACTTAATCGACCAAATGCAAGTGCTTAATAATACTGTTTTAATAGATTGGACTTCTAATTACAGAGACAATTTTGTTTTAAATACTGCAAATGTAGAATCTGGAGCATTAAATCAATTATTAAACGCTTTTGTATTTTATTACGAAAAACGCTTGAGAGCAGAAAAAGTAGGTATTCCAGCAGGAGTTTTTTCAAGTACACCATTGCCTTCTAAAGTAGAGGCTTTTTATAAAGAAGACAATTCTAAAGAGTTATTATTAGCTGCTTTAAATGCAGTACAAAATACATTTAACGGAAAAGCTTATGCCAGCAATAACGAAGGCGAAAGTTATAAAACGTATTTAATTGCTTTAAACAGAAATGATTTAGTAGATGCAATAAACACACGTTTTAATGCTGCCAAACAAAAAGTACAAAATCTTGATACAAATTTAAAAAATCAAGTAGAGATAGATAATACAAAAATGACAGAAGCTTACGATGCTATCCAATTAGCAGTAGTGTCTTTAAAATCAGATATGTTATCTGCATTTAATGTTAGTGTATCTTACGCAGATGCAGATGGCGATTAATCTTAAAACAAAATAAACTTAAAAGGTTGTCCTAATATGGCAGCCTTTTTTTTATAAAATGAATAACACACTTAAAACATACCTAAATCTAACCACAAATGCTGCACCTTTAGCAGTGTTTCGCATAGGTTTTGGATTATTAATGTTTTATGGTATTGTACGTTATTGGGTTAAAGGTTGGATAGAAACGGTTTACATACAACCCAAATTTCATTTTAAATATTATGGTTTTGAGTGGGTGCAAACTTTAGGAAATTACACCTATATTTTATTTATTATCTGCGGAATCGCTTCGCTTTTAATCGCATTTGGTTTTAAATATCGTTTAGCAATTATTGCTTTTTTTTTAAGTTTTACTTACATAGAACTTATGGAGAAAACCACATATTTAAATCATTATTATTTTATAAGTATTCTTAGCTTTTTAATGATTTTTTTACCAGCAAACAAATACTTTTCAGTTGATGCTTATCGCAGTAATATACAATACCAAAACATTCCAAAATGGACTATAGATAGTATAAAACTATTATTAGGTATTGTTTACTTTTATGCAGGATTAGCAAAAATAAATAGCGACTGGTTATTAAGAGCGCAACCGCTAAAAACGTGGTTACCTTCTAAATACGATTTACCATTTATTGGCGAAAGTGTAATGCAGCAAAACTGGTTTCATTATGCTATGAGTTGGTCTGGTATGTTTTACGATTTATTGATTCCGTTTTTTTTATTATACCGAAAAACAAGAACTGTTGCATTTGCCTTTGTTGTAATTTTTCATATTTTCACACGTGTTTTGTTTCCTATTGGCATGTTTCCTTATGTTATGATAGTTAGTGCATTAATATTTTTCGATGCTAAGCTTCATTTAAAAATAATTATATTTATTAAAAAGCTATGGCGTATTTCTTCCGCGAAAGCGATAGAAACCAAAGAAGCGTTTCAGCTAAAAAATAAAAAAATAATACTGCCAATTATTGGCGTTTTTTTGGTGCTGCAATTATTAATTCCGTTTCGTTATTTATTATATCCTGGTGAATTATTTTGGACAGAAGAAGGTTATCGTTTTTCTTGGCGCGTGATGCTTATAGAAAAAATGGGAAACACCACTTTTAAAATAGTCGACGGTAAAACCAATGCTTTTTTCTACGTTAATAATAGCGATTTTTTAACACCATTGCAGGAAAAGCAAATGAGTTTTCAGCCGGATTTTATTATAGAATATGCACATTATTTAGGCAATCATTTTAAAAATCAAGGTCATAAAAATATAGAAGTTTACGCCAAAAGTTATGTGGTATTAAATGGTAGATTAAGTGAGCCGTTTGTAGATGAAACCGTAAATTTGTATGCCGAAAAAGAATCATTTAAACCCAAATCTTGGATTTTACCATTTACAGATGACATTAAAGGATTATAAACTATGCACTGCTTGTTTTCTATGCATGGTCTTTGCTACCGCACAAAACAAAGTCTCTGGAATAATAACCGATGCAATGTCTAACAAACAATTAGCAAATGTTAGTGTTTACGATAAAGATGCTGGCTTATTAACGACCTCAAATACTGCTGGCCTATATACATTTGAAACTAAAAAAGAAACTATAACTCTTGCCTTTTTTTCTTATGAATTTGAAGTTGTAGAGCAAACCATATCCATAAATAAAATTACCAAATTAGATATAAAATTGTCTCCTTTAGCCGAGACACTTTCTGAAGTGGAACTCGCCTCCAGAAAAGCAAAAGTATTTGCTTTAGAGCGTTTAAAGGATGTTGTAGAGACCGCAATTTATGCTGGTAAAAAAACCGAAGTGGTTTTGGTCGAACAATCTATGGCAAATTTAGCATCTAATAACGCAAGACAATTATACAGTATGGTTTCTGGGCTAAACATCTACCAAAACGACGATGCAGGTTTGCAACTTAATATTGGTGGTCGTGGTTTAGATCCCAATCGTACAGCTAGTTTTAATACTAGACAAAATGGTTATGATATTAGTGCAGATGTGTTAGGTTATCCAGAAAGTTATTACACACCAGCTGCTGAAGCCTTGAGTCAAGTCCAAATTATTAGAGGTGCAGCATCTTTACAATATGGAACACAATTTGGTGGTTTGGTAAATTTTAAAATGAAGGCTCCCAACACAACTAAACCTTTAGAATTAATTACAAGAAATACGATAGGTAGTAACGGGTTATATACAAACTTTACAAGTGTAAGTGGTACTAAAAATAAACTAAGTTATTATACGTTTTTTAACTATAAAAAAGGTGATGGATTTAGACCAAATTCTAATTTCGAATCTAAAAATGCGTATGCACATATTGGATATCAGTTTAACGATAAAACGAAATTAACTGGAGAAGTTACCTATTTAAGGTATTTAGCAAAACAAGCTGGAGGCCTAAATGATAGGCAGTTTGCCGAAAACCCATACCAAAGTAATCGTGCTCGAAACTGGTTTAAGGTGGATTGGTTGCTTTATAATTTAAAATTATCACATAAATTTTCAGAAAACACAAACTTTACATTCAACGCTTTTGGTTTAGATGCTAATAGAACCGCTTTAGGCTTTAGAAACAGGCGTACAGATTTGCAAGATCCTGAAAATGAAAGAGATTTAATTAGTAGTGATTTTAATAACTATGGATTTGAAACACGCTTACTAACCAAGTATCAAATATCAAATAAAAAAGCGGTATTTTTAATTGGCACAAAATTATATAAAGCCGAGAATGGTTATTCGCAAGGTCCAGGAAGCAGTGGAAGTGATCCTAATTTTGATTCTGCAATTAAAGAATTTCCTTTTTACCCAACACAATCAGAATATAATAACCCAAACTTTAATTTGGCTGCTTTTAGTGAGAATATTTTTTATATAAATAGAAAACTATCCATTACTCCAGGTTTAAGATTCGAGCATATTAAAACGGCAAGTATTGGAACCAGACAAACATTTAATTTTGATGGAGCAGGAAACCCTATTGATGCTGGATCAGAATCTCAGGATATTGAAAACGAACGTTCTTTCTTGCTTTTAGGACTTGGTACAAGTTATAAACAGTCAAAATCTTTAGAGTTTTATGGTAATATATCGCAAAATTATAGGTCTGTTACTTTTGGAGATTTAAATATTGTAAATCCATCTAACGCAGTAGATCCCGACTTAAAAGACGAAACTGGTTTTACTACAGATATTGGTATAAGAGGTGATATTAATAAATATGTCTCTTACGATGCTAACGTGTTTGGTTTGTTTTATAATGATAGAATAGGACTAATAGATGCCACCATTCCACCAATTAATAATGTTGGAAAATTAAGAGTAAATGTTGGAGATGCAAGAATTTTTGGAGTAGAATCTTTAATTGATTTTAATCTTAAAAAAATCTTTAAAATGGGTAATAGCTTTAGCGCTAATTTCTTTATTAATTCTTCTTTTGTAACTTCAAAATATACCTCTACTAATTTCGATAATACTTCAAACGATGTTAGAGCTGGTAATAAGGTGGAGTTTATTCCAGATGTTAATATTAAAACAGGTTTGCAATTTGGCTATAAAAACTTTTTATCTAACATTCAATACACTTATTTATCAGAGCAATTTACAGATGCAGGTAACGATCCTGGAGGCGATAATTTAAATAGTATTGTTGGTGTAATACCAAGTTACGATGTGTTGGACATTTCTGTATCTTATAAATATAAACGCTTTAAATTAGAAGCAGGCGTAAATAATGTATTAGACAACGCTTATTTTACAAGACGAGCAACAGGTTATCCTGGGCCAGGAATTATACCTTCGGCAAACCGAAATTTTTACACCACATTACAAGTCAAATTTTAAAATAGAAGAACATGAAAATAGTTAAGAAAATATTGATAGTTTTATTAATTGCATTAGTACTTATTCAATTTTACAGACCAGAAAAAAACAATGCAGAATTAAGAGATGTTGCAGCTTTTGAAGCCGAAACTAATGTAGATGCAAATATTAGAATAATTATGGAAAATAATTGTTATAGTTGCCATAGTAATAAAACCGATTATCCTTGGTATGCAGAAGTTGCTCCAGTTTCATATTGGTTAGCAGACCATATAGTAGAAGGCAATAAACATTTTAATGTTTCACAATGGGCAACTTACAGTGCTAAGAAAAAGGGCCATAAATTAGACGAACTTATTGAGGAAGTTGAGGAAGGAGAAATGCCTTTAGAATCTTTTACTTATTTACATGGTTCAATCACTGAAGCTGAAAAAAAAGCCGTTATTGCTTGGGCAAAAAAAGCGCGTGAGAATTATAAATTTGAGTAGGTTTTATATTTTTTAGTCGTAGTAGCAATATTTACAAATTGTATTTGATTAAAAATTAAAAAATTTACTAAAATTGTGGTAATAACATAACTGTGTCTTTTCCCTAAAAAATCAATTAGATAAGGAAAAAAAGCTGTAATTTTACACGCAATTAATTCCAATTGCAATGACAGCACACGAAAATAAAATTGTTGGTGAAGGGTTAACTTACGACGATGTACTATTAGTCCCAGCTTTTTCCGAAGTTCTTCCAAGAGAAGTCAATATTCAAACTAAATTTACACGTAATATTACTATTAATGTTCCTATAGTATCTGCAGCAATGGATACCGTTACCGAAAGTAGAATGGCCATTGCTATGGCACAAGAAGGTGGTATAGGTGTGTTACATAAAAATATGTCTATCGAGGAGCAAGCTATGAAAGTGCGTAAGGTAAAGCGAGCAGAAAGCGGTATGATAATCGATCCTGTAACCTTACCATTAAACGCAGTGGTTGCAGATGCTAAAAACGCCATGAGAGAGCATAGTATTGGTGGTATTCCAATTGTAGATGACCATGGAAAACTAAAAGGGATAGTTACTAATCGCGATTTACGATTTGAGCACCAAAACAAAAGACCAATTGTTGAGGTTATGACTAGCGAAAATTTGGTTACAGCTCCAGTAGGCACAAGTTTAAAGGATGCAGAGAAAATTCTTCAGATTAATAAAATCGAGAAATTACTTATTGTAGAAGAAGATATACTAGTTGGTTTAATAACTTTTAGAGATATTACAAAGGTAACTCAAAAACCATTTGCAAATAAAGACACTTATGGTAGATTGCGCGTTGCAGCTGCGGTTGGAGTTACTAGCGACGCTGTGGATAGAGCAGCAGCTTTGGTAAAGGCAGGTGTAGATGCAATAATTATAGATACAGCGCATGGACACACTAAAGGCGTGGTTAGTGTCCTAAAAGCTATTAAAGTTAAATTTCCTAAACTAGACGTTGTGGTTGGAAACATAGCCACAGCAGAGGCCGCTAAATATTTAGTAGAAGCAGGAGCAGATGCAGTAAAAGTAGGGATTGGTCCAGGATCAATATGCACCACTCGGGTGGTTGCTGGTGTTGGTTTTCCACAATTTTCAGCAGTATTAGAAGTGGCGGCTGCTATAAAAGGCACAGGTATTCCAGTAATTGCAGATGGTGGTATTCGGTATACTGGAGATATTCCAAAAGCCATTGCTGCCGGGGCAGACACCGTAATGTTAGGTTCGCTATTGGCAGGAACTCAAGAAAGTCCAGGTGAAACTATCATTTACGAAGGCCGAAAGTTCAAGTCATACCGTGGTATGGGTTCTGTTGAGGCCATGAAACAAGGTAGCAAAGATCGTTATTTTCAAGATATTGAAGACGATATTAAAAAATTAGTACCAGAAGGTATAGTTGGTCGTGTACCTTATAAAGGTGAACTTGAAGAAAGTATCCACCAGTTTATTGGAGGTTTACGTGCAGGAATGGGATATTGTGGCGCAAAAGATGTGGCAACACTTAAAAATAATGGGATGTTTGTAAAAATTACGGCTTCTGGAATTAATGAAAGTCACCCGCATGATGTTACCATTACTAAGGAATCGCCAAATTACTCTAGATAACGAATTTCAGCAAAGGCAGGATTTTATTTAGGTTTAAAATACATCACGCCAAAGCCTTATTTTATAGGCATACAATATATATATGTATAACGTGTTTAGAGAATTCCTAGTATTAGTCTAATAATTCTAAAGGCCTGGCCTATTTAATTTTTTTAATACTATTTTTAAAATCTTCAATTTGTTGATTTGCATTTTTAATTTCTGCAGCTGTTGCTGGTTTTTGGCGTTGTTCTTCTGCTAATTCAGGCTTATAAATTAAAGACATAAAAAGCGGGAAATGGTCGGAATCAATGCTTCTGCAAACGCGCATATCTTTATACCTAAATTCTTTTGAAACAAATATATGATCTAAAGGCCATCGTAAGATAAAACTTTCTGCACTATAAGTATTATAGAAACCTCTGCCAATACGCGCGTCTAAAAGTCCACTAATTTTTTTAAAGAGACTTGAAGTTTCAGACCAAGCCACATCGTTTAAATCACCTAAAACAATAACTGGTATTCTTGAGTTTTTAGCAAGTTCGGCAACCATCATCAACTCAGCATCACGGTCCGAGGAATAGGTGTTTTCTTTTGGCACTGGTGGTGTAGGATGTATAGCAAATAGTTGAACAATATCGTTATTTGGAAGTCTTAATTTGGTGTGAATAGATGGAATACTATCATCTACAAGATACCTTACTTCAGGTGCTATTAATTCGTATTTAGAATACAATAGCATACCATAACTATTAGGTAATGGAATTTCAAATTTAAAAGCATACTTTCTTGTAACAGACTTTAAATCGTTTAGCCAACGTGTATTTGTTTCCGTTAAAACCATGATATCGGCATCAATTTCTGGGATGAGTTTTTTTATTTTTTCAGCATTTTTATTTTTTTGTAATACATTTGCAGTAAATAAGTTTATTGCATCTTTACTAGAGCTCTTGGCTTCAAATAATTGAGTTTTTGATAAAGGTGTGTAAGGTAAAATTTTATAAAGCTGAAAAACAAAGCAGGCAAACAAAGTGATTAGAAAAAAATAATCGAAAAATTTTTTACGATTAAATCTTATAAAAAACAGTAAAGCTGATGCCAATGTTAAACAAGTAAGTTGCACATGCGGAAAGTCTAACACACGAATAAACCAATAATCGAAATCTAAAATTGGTAAAAGCGTTAATATTACTGTAATGAGTCCAAATACTTGTAAAATTAGTTTTAATTTCATCATCAATTAAAATTCTTTTTATAAATGTATGAATTTAGAATTGAAATAAATTTATTTAAATCGAATAACGTTAATAAGAAAAGGCAATGGAAGTAATAGGAAACATTATAAAAGGTGCAATTAATTTAAAAGATGCACTAACACCAGCTATAAAACCTATTGAAGCACAAGAAAAAGTTCTCGAACGGTTATTAGATACAGCTAAAGCTACATTATTTGGTAAGCATTATAATTTTGAAGCTATCTTAAAGTCTGAAAATCCTTCCGCAAAATTTGCAAAGGACATTCCATACTTCGATTATAAAACAATAAATAAACATTGGTGGCGTAAGTTACACGATGGCGAAGTAGATGTTACCTGGCTAGGCAGTCCTAATTACTACGCACTAAGTTCTGGAACTACCGGTAAAACCAGTAAAAAAATACCAGTAACAGACGATATGCTTAGTGCTATAAAACAAGCAGGTATAGACCAAGTGACAGCACTTAGTAATTTTGATTTGCCAGCACAATTTTTTACCAAAGAGGCAATGATGCTTGGAAGTTCTACAGATTTAGACAAAAAAGACAATCATCTAGAAGGCGAAATCAGCGGGATTACAGCCAGTAATATTCCATCATGGTTTAAAGGTTTTTATAAGCCAGGAGAGGATATTGCAAAAATTGACGATTGGGACAAGCGTGTAAAAACTATTGCTAAGCGTGCCAAAGAATGGGATATTGGAGCCTTAAGTGGAATTCCATCATGGATGGAACTCATGTTAAAAGAGGTCATAGACCATCATAAGGTAAAAAACATACACGACATTTGGCCAAATTTACAAGTATATACTTCTGGTGGCGTTGCTTTTGGACCATACAAAAAAAGTTTTAACGCCTTATTAGGTAAACCTATTACAGTTATAGATACGTATTTGGCTTCCGAAGGTTTTATTGCTTTTCAAGCAAGACCTGAAACCGATGCCATGCAATTGGTTACCGATGGTGGAATTTATTTTGAGTTTGTTCCTTTTAAACCAGAATACATCAATCAAGATGGTTCTTTAAAAAAGGATGTCCCGAGTATTACCTTAAAGGATGTAGAATTGGATCAGGATTATGTGTTAATTATTAGTACAGTTAGTGGTGCTTGGCGCTATTTAATTGGAGATACTATCGAGTTTATTAATGTTGAACGCGCAGAAATTAAAATTACAGGTCGCACAAAATTCTTTTTAAATACCGTTGGCTCTCAGCTGTCTGTTAATAAATTAGACGATGGTATTCGCCATCTTGAAGAAAAATTTAAAACCACTATTCCAGAATATACTTTATGTGCAAAACGTTTTGAGGATGGCTTTTACCACTGTTGGTACTTGGGTTCTGAAGGTTTAAAAGAAGAAGACAAGCTAATTGTAGAAACTTTAGACCGTTATCTTAAAAGCGCCAACAAAAACTACAACGTAGCTAGAGGCAAAGCATTAGAAGGTGTAAAAGTTACTGTTGTAAAGCCATCCATTTTTTACGACTGGAATGGTGCAAATAAGAAAAAAGGTGGACAAGTTAAAATGGAGCGCGTTATGGGAGAAGACAAGTTTAAAGAGTGGGAAGCTTTTGTTAATTTAAAATCTTAGATAATTCTAAGTCTCTCTGCTTTATAACTTCCATAATTTCTTCTGGCGACAAGTAGAACCGTTTAATACGGGCTATGTATTTTTCATCAATATCAGATTGATTTAGTATAAATTCTTTGGTTGTTAAAATATAATTTTCCATGCCAGATTTAACAGCGTAAGTATCTGCTGCTCGTTCTGCTTCTACTATGTGGTTACTAGATAATAGGTATTTAATCCCAAACCATATTAAATTTAAATTACTTCGGTTTTTATAGTCCATTATATGTCCTAATTCATGACCAATCCAACCAATCAACACATCTTTGGGCATTTTTTTGGTATAATAGACATCCCCAGAAATTTTTACCGTTTCACTTATAAATATATTGTACTTCCGTTTAGATTTTGGTTTAAGAAAACTACCTAAAGTAGGTTGTGCTTGCATAGTAGATTTTTTAATATCCTTTTTAAACTTAAAATTTATTGAAGTATTATTTAGTTCTGGATAATAAGAAAGCGCAGTCTTAATTTCAGCAGCTATAGATTCTGGAATTATTTTCTGTGCGTATGTTGTAGTGCTCATTATTACTAAAAGTTTTATAATTAATATTATTCTCATTTCATTTTAAAATAATAAATTTGAATTAAGCTAAAAAGTTTTTAACTTTTATTAGCCTTAATTTAACAGTTTTAACTCTGTTAATTGCTTATAATTATACTTCAATAATGTTAAGAATTGTGGCGATAGTTACATAATTAAATCTTTATAGATAGTACCTTTAATTTTTAAATTAAAAATAAATAACAAATGTCTTTCGAACGCGTACAAGAAAAGTTAAATATACTTGCAGATGCTGCAAAGTACGATGTTTCATGTTCTTCTAGTGGTAGTAATAGAACTAATAAAAATAAAGGATTAGGTGATGCTTCTGCTTCTGGTATTTGTCATTCCTACACAGAAGATGGACGTTGTGTTTCCCTTTTAAAAATTCTCTTAACCAATCATTGTATTTTTGATTGTGCTTATTGCGTAACTCGAAAAAGTAACGACATAAAACGTGCAGCTTTTAAAGTTCAAGAAGTTGTAGATTTAACCATCAATTTTTATAGGCGAAATTATATAGAAGGTCTTTTTCTCAGTTCAGGCATCTTTAAAAGCGCCGATTATACGATGGAGCGTTTAGTTGCAGTGGCAAAAAAATTACGATTAGAAGAAAATTTTAATGGCTATATTCATTTAAAATCAATTCCTGGAGCAAGCGATGAATTAATGCGAGAAGCAGGATTGTATGCCGATAGGTTAAGTGTTAATATTGAAATTCCAACCGAAAAAGGTTTAAAATTGCTAGCTCCAGAAAAAAATAGAGCAGATTTTATAAAGCCTATGCAAAAGGTTAAAAATGAAATTATTCAGTATAAAAGTGAAAAGAAGCTTATTAAAAGCACCCCAAAATATGCTCCTGCAGGACAAAGTACACAGATGATTGTTGGCGCCAGTGGCGAGACTGATATGCAAATTATGTATACCTCTAACTACTTTTATAAAAACTTTAATTTAAAGCGGGTATATTATTCTGGTTATGTGCCTATAAGTTACGATACGCGATTACCACAAATTGGTACGCCCGTTCCTATGTTACGAGAAAATAGATTGTACCAAACCGATTGGTTATTGCGTTTTTACGGATTTAAGATTGAAGAAATCTTAAACCAGCAAAATCAGAGTTTAGACTTAGATATCGATCCTAAATTAGGTTGGGCACTTAGAAATTTGCACGAATTTCCAATAAATATTAATACTGCCGATAAGCGCATGCTGGCAAGAGTTCCAGGTTTAGGTATGAAGTCTGTTTATAAAATAATAAATGCCAGGCGATACAGACAATTAAATTGGGACCATCTTAAAGCTATTGGCGTAGCCTTAAACCGCGCACAATATTTTATTGTTTGTGCATCTAATCAATTTGAAAAACGAGATCTTACTCCAGAAAAAATTAAAGGTTTAATTTTACAAAATTCTAAAAGTAAATACACGAAAATGCTTAGTAATCAATTAAATTTATTCGGTTAGGCATTTATGGAAACATTCTTGGTTTACGATGGTACTTTTGATGGTTTCCTAAGCTGTGTGTTCACTGCTTTCGATCTTAAACTTAAAAATGTTTCCATAGCAAAAGAAACGATGTTTCAAGAACCTTTATTTGGTACATACCAAGTAGTAATAAGCGACCAAAAAAAAGCCAACCGTGTATGGGATGGATTAAAAAAGAAAATGTCTGCTAACCAATTGCAACGTTTTTATTATGCTTTTTTAAGCGAAAAACCCACCGTAGAAAACACGCTATATCATGCAATTTTATATGTTTTTGGATCGAAAAATAATGTAGCATCAGATTTTAGTAATGTTCATATTTTAGAGATTTCGAAACTGAACAAAAATGTAAGTAGAGAAAAACACAGAATGGAGGCTTTTATAAGATTTAAACTAACTAAAGATAACATCTATTTTGCAAATATAGAACCAGATTTTAATGTTTTGCCTTTAATAAAAAGTCATTTTAAAAACCGGTATGCAGACCAAAAGTGGCTTATTTATGACTTGGTAAGAAAATACGGATTATATTATAACATGAAAATTGTAGAAGTAGTAAAGATTGAATTAAATGACACTTTTGATCCTTCTAAAACATCTTCAGAGATTTTTACCAGTAGTGAACTAGAATTTCAACAATTATGGAAAGATTATTTTAAAAGTACAAACATTAAATCGCGTAAAAATATGAAGCTTCATATACAGCATGTGCCTAAAAGATATTGGAAGTATTTGAGTGAAAAGCAACCACGTTAATTTATTATATAAAGCAAGGTTAGTATTAATTTAAGACTAGCTACTTCGTGTAAACTTGTCCGCGATGAGGCTTCAAAGCATCTCTTACGAGTTTCATTTCATCGTCATTAACTACCAAATATGCAATGGCATGGTGGCTTGTAAGTATTTCAACACCAGTTATATTCAGTTTTAAATTTTTAACTTTAACATAGTCTCTTAAATGAATTTCATGATGCTCGGCAATATTTAATCCATCGGGTCCTTTAAAATCCCAAATTAATTTTAGTTTACGCATGCTGTACAGAGATGCCTTTTTCAGCAAAATTTTTAAAATCTTTAAGGTAGATCATGGTCTGTTCCTTAAATGATTTTGGTGTAAGTTTCGTCATTAAATACATACTAAAGTTAGTTGGTATAAATTTGTTTTTACAAACCCATTTAGTAAAACCTTCTGGTGTTTGGCTAAAGTAGTTTTGCTGAATATTGTGCATGCCTTTAGAATCGTAATGAAAATGCATGGCATATGGCAAGTTGTTTTCCACAACAGTTTCTAATAAGTAAATTTTTCGTTTTTTTAAATTATAGTTCAATTTCATTTTTGCACCTATTTCTCCAGGTTCACCAGAAACGTGCTCTATACTTTCTATTCCACGATGCCAATGTTTTAGGTTGTCATGATTATAAAACATTGTTGCAAATTGTTTTAATGGGAGTTCCAAAATAATTTGCGAAGTGTACGTCATAACATTCTATTAGACACCAAAACTATACAATTTAAAGATAGAACTTGTTATAGTGCCGTTGTAAAGATTCCTTTATTCGTTTAAAAGAATAAATGCCGTTATTTAAAAAGACGTTTTACCACTAAATAGCTAATGCACAGCGACAATAAATAAAATTTCCTCTCGTTTGGTTATGTATTTGCTTTATACGCTAATATTGTTACTTTTGTAGCTCTAAAAAATAACATGTAAAATTCATGCAATTTAAACAGCTTTCTTTCTTGTTCTTTATTGTTATTTCTGTACTAAATATTGTGCAAGCTCAAGATAAAGAGGTGCTTTTTACAGTGGACAATAGGCCAGTTTATGCTTCAGAATTTATAAGAGTCTACAACAAAAATCTGGACTTAGTTATAGACGATTCTCAAAAAAACATAGATAATTATTTAAAACTTTTTATTGAGTATAAACTCAAACTTCTAGACGCCAAACGATTAAAATTACGTGAAAAGCCTAGCTATTTGCGTGAACTTAAAAACCATAAAAAACAACTAGTAAAAAATTACATAACAGACAATAAAGTTACCGATGCTTTAGTTGAAGAGGCTTATAATAGACTACAAAGCGAAATTAAAGCAAGCCATATTTTAGTATTATTAGATGAAAATGCAAGTCCAAAAGATACGTTGGTAGCTTATAATAAAATAGCAAAATTACGAGAACGTGTTATAAACGAAGGTTATGCACCAGTACAAAAAGAAGTACATGATGGTAAAACAATTTTTGCTGAAGATTTAGGCTATTTTTCTGCCTTTAAAATGGTCTATGCTTTTGAAAATGCTGCGTATAGTACAGATGTTGGTCAAGTATCTCGACCTTTTAGAACCCGTTTTGGATATCATATAGTAACTGTTTTCGATATTCGAAAAACTAAAGGTCAAGTATCTGTTGCACACATTATGATTAAAACAGATGCTAAAAATAATAAGGACAGTGAAATTAAAATTAACGAAATATACCAACGTATTCAGCAAGGCGAAGCTTTTGATGCGCTTGCAAAACAATTTTCAGAAGATAAAGGCTCTTCTAGCAAGGGCGGTTTACTAAAGCCTTTTTCTAATGGAGAAATTAGGTCGCCAAAATTTGAAGAAGTAGCGTTCGGGTTACAAAATACAGAGGCCGTTTCTAAACCTTTTAAAACCCAATTTGGTTGGCATATAGTAAAACTAAAGGATAAAAAAAGAATGGCGCCCTTAGCAGATATGAAATCAGAATTGAAATCTAAAGTGAAACGAGATTCTCGATCAAAAGTTATTAGTGACTCTAGAATTAATACTTTAAAATTAAAATATGCTATTACAGAAAACACAGCTGCATTAAGCTATTTTAAATCAATTTTAAATACCGATTTTTTTGCTAACAGGTGGAAATTACCAGCTAATTTTAAAGCTAATAAACCATTAGTTAAGATTGGGGAGAAGGCTTTTACCTATAACCATTTTGGTCAATTTTTATTGATTAATCAACCTAATTTTAATAAAAATCCAACGGAAATCCCAATTCTTACCAATACACTTTATGCTCGTTTTTTAGAAATTGAAATGCTTAATTATCAAGAAGAAAATTTAATTAAAGAGAATAGTGATTATGCTCAAATTGTAGACGACTTTGAAGCGGGCTTATTATTGTTTGATATAATGGAAACTAAAATTTGGAATGTTTCAAAAAATGATACAATAGCACTGAAAAAATTCTATAATGCTAACAAAGCTAATTATTATTTGCCGGAACGTGTGGATGCAGTAGTAGCGTCTTCGGCTAAAAAAAGCATCATAAAAAAAACTGGAAAATTAATGACTATAGGTAAAGATATTAATTCAATTAAAAGTCTAGTCAATACCAATAACCAGGTTAATATTAGTTTTTCTTCTGGAATAATGGATAAAAATCATCAAGCCCTTCCAAATAAATTCATCTTTAAAGAAGGCATTTCAAAAATTTACAGTCATAATGGTGCTTATGTCGTTGTCAAGGTTAAGGAAATATTTCCTAAAAGCTTACAAAGCTTCGAAAAATCAAAGGGCGAAATAATAGCAGATTATCAAATTTTTAAAGAACAAAAATGGCTTAAAGAATTGGCTTTAAAATATACAATAAAGGTAAATCAAGCGGTTTTAAACAAAGTTAAAGACACTCTAAAACATGAATATGATTAAGCGGATTATTATAATTGTAATTATAAGTTTTGCGTTTACTTCTTGCAACTATTTTAAGCAAGTAGAAACTCAAAATGCAATAGCTAGGGTTAACGAGACTTATCTGTATAAAGAAGATATTAAGGACTTACTACCAGAGAATTATACTGCGCAAGACAGCACAGTTATTGTAAATAACTACATTAATAATTGGGCTACTAAGCAGTTGTTAGTTGATGGTGCGACTTTAAATTTAGATCAAAATACACAAGAAGAGTTTATAGCATTAGTAGAGCAATACAAAAGCGATTTATATAGTAAAGCATACCTTGAAGCTTTAGTTTTTAAAAATTTAGATACTGCAGTGTCTAGAATCGAAGCCATGCGATACTATGAGGAAAATAAACAAGTTTTTAGACTAAATGAAAATCTTATACAATTTAGGTACATAAATTTAGACCAAAACAGGCTGGACTTAAAGGATATTAAGAAAAAATTCAAACGATTTAATGCTAAGGATAAACGCGAGCTAGACTCTATAGCTATTCAGTTTAAGTCCTATTCTTTAAACGATTCTGTTTGGATTAGAGTAGATCAAGTTATTACCAAAATTCCAATTGTAACTACAGATAATAGTAACGAACTGTTAAAAAAATCTAATTTTATACAACGCAAAGATTCATTAGGACTATATTTGATGCAAATTAATAATGTTTTACTTAGAAATGATCAAGCACCGCTAGAATATGTGCGTCCAACAATTAAGCAAATAGTAATAAATAAACGTAAGTTAGAGTTAGTAAGACAACTAGAAAAGGACATTACAAAAGATGCAATTAAAAATAAACAATTTGAAATTTATAATTAATTTGAAACATATAATAGCAGTTTGCTTAACTTTTTTTGTTGCTAATGGTATATTAGGACAAGAAATTATTGACGAAACCTCGAAGGTAGAAAAGGTAGGAGACAGTATTAAACCTCAAACAAATATTAAAATTGATGGCGTGTCTGCAGTCGTGGGGGAATATATTATTTTAGAATCTGATATTGATAAAACATTGCTGCAATTAAAATCGCAAGGCGGAGATCCATCTGCATTTCCTAGATGTCAATTATTTGGTAAGCTTTTAGAGGACAAATTATATGCCCACCATGCCATACAAGATAGTATTGTTATTAATGATGCCGAAATTCGTTCCTATGTAAATCAGCAATTACAAAGAATAGAACAACAATTTGGAGGAGACATGCAGCAAGTTTTAGATTTTTACAAAAAAACAGACGAGCAGAGTTTAAGAGATGAGATGTTCGAAATTAATAAATCTCAGAAATTAGGCACTGAAATGCAACGTAAAATTGTTGGAGACATTGAAGTAACACCAGAAGAGGTAAGACAATTCTTTAATAAAATACCAAAAGAACAACGTCCAACGTTTGGTACGGAACTAAAAGTTGCACAAATAGTAATAAAACCAGAGCCGACAAAAAATGAAATAGAAAATGTAATAAATAAACTAAAATCTATAAAACGTGACGTTGAGGAAAATGGTGCAAACTTTAGATCTAAAGCATTATTTAATTCAGACGATCCTGGTTCTAAAAAAAATGGTGGTGCCTTACCACCAATGAATAGGTCTAGGCCTAGGATGGTTAAAGAATTTAGAGAAGTTGCTTTTTCTTTACAAGAAGGTGAAATATCTGAGCCATTTAAAACAGAGTATGGTTACCACATTATTTTACTAGAAAAAATTAGAGGTCAGGAATATGATGTAAGGCATATATTAATGATACCCGAAGTTGCAGAAAGTTCTATAAGAGCTGCAAAACAGAGAATTGAAGAAACCAAGAAAAATATTGAAGAAGGAAACATAACTTTTGCAGAGGCAGCAAGAGAAGTTAGTGACGAAGTTGAAACTAAATACCAAGGTGGGCAATTAATTAATCCTGCAACACAAGATTATAATTTTGAATTAACAAAAATAGATACAGAAATTTACACTAAAATTCAAGACCTTGCAAATAATACAATTTCAGAGGTTGTTGTAGATAGAGACCAAATTGGAAATGTAGAATTTAAAATTCTTACCGTTACAGATAGAATAGACGAGCACGAAGCAAATTATGCTCGAGATTATTTAAAAATTAAAGAGTTAGCACTTAACGAAAAACGCTTAGTCACCATTGGAAAATGGCAAGACGAAAAAATTAAGGATACTTATATAAAAGTTAGTCAAGATTACAGAGATTGTGAATTTACAAACAATTGGCTTAAAAAATAATAGAAAAAAATGTCGGACGTAGCAGCAATCAAAAATTTAGTCACTAAATATAATGCATTAAGACAAGAAATTGCAAAAGTAATTGTAGGTCAAGAAGATGTAGTCAACCAAATATTAATTTCTATCTTTTCTGGTGGTCACGCTTTATTAATTGGCGTGCCTGGTTTAGCAAAAACTTTAATGGTAAATACTATAGCTCAGGCTTTAGGGTTAGATTTTAAACGTATTCAATTTACGCCAGATTTAATGCCTAGTGATATTCTTGGAAGTGAAATTCTAGACGAAGGTAGAAACTTTAAATTTATAAAAGGACCTATTTTTGCAAATATCATTTTAGCCGATGAAATAAACCGTACACCTCCAAAAACACAAGCAGCTTTGTTAGAGGCCATGCAAGAAAGAGCAATAACTGTTGCAGGACATAACTATAAGTTAGACTTGCCGTATTTTGTATTAGCAACCCAAAACCCAATTGAACAAGAAGGAACTTATCCACTACCAGAAGCACAATTAGACCGTTTTATGTTTGCTATTAATTTAGATTACCCAACCTACGACGAGGAAGTACAAGTAGTAAAAGCTACTACAAGTAATGCTAAACCATCTGTAAATGCGTTATTTCATGCTCAGGAAATTATAGATTTTCAACAATTAATCCGACGTATTCCTGTAGCCGATAATGTTATAGAATACGCCGTAAAAATGGTGGCTAAAACAAGACCAAATAAGGATACAGCATCAAATTTGGTAAAACAATACATAGATTGGGGTGCAGGACCAAGAGCGTCACAAAATTTAATTTTAGCGGCTAAAACACACGCTGCAATCAACGGAAAATTTTCGCCAGACATAGAAGATGTGCAGTCAGTTGCTTTAAGCATTCTTAGGCACAGAATTATTAAAAACTACAAAGCAGAAGCCGAAGGTGTAACCGAAGAAAAGATTATTAACAGTTTGTTTTAATGAATGCTAGGCAATTTATTCTTCCTTTAATTATTTTTATCTTAGGTGTAATTTTCACTATTGTGGGGGCTTTATTTAAGGTATTACACTGGCCATATGCACCAGAACTTTTAATCTTAGGCACAGTGGTTGAAGTAGTGGGACTAATAGTTTTAATATTTATTTTAATAAAACACTTTTTAAAGACATAAGTTGCAACTATTGTTGGATAGTAAAATTTTATTTCACGATTGCCATACATGGATTTAAATTAAATCAATTTACTTATTAATTTAATATTTTTTCAATCTTAAATTTATCATTTTAATAGATTCATTGGTAAATGCACGCATCTTGTTGCTTTATTAGTAAACGTATGCGCAAAGTGTTACAAATTTTTTAATTTCTTTAAGATTTTGTACTTTCGCTAACCTAATCGCAATAAGTTTCATAAGAGATTTAAGCTTAACTAAAACAACCTAAAACTATTACCATATGGCATTTGACATAGATATGATTAAGAAGGTTTACAATCAAATGGCAGAGCGCGTTGATGCAGCACGTGAAGTTGTTGGTAAACCATTAACACTTTCAGAGAAAATATTATACAATCACCTCTGGGATGGTATTGCTACTAAAGCATTTATTAGAGGTAAAGATTATGTGGATTTTGCTCCAGACCGTATTGCTTTGCAGGATGCCACAGCACAAATGGCATTATTGCAATTCATGCAAGCAGGTAAAAATAAGGTTGCAGTGCCTACAACAACGCATTGCGATCACTTAATACAAGCTAAGGAAGGTGCCTCAACCGATTTAAAAAATGCTAACAACACAAGTAGTGAAGTTTTTAATTTTTTAGAATCTGTTTCAAACAAATACGGTTTAGGATTCTGGAAACCAGGCGCAGGAATTATACATCAAGTAGTATTAGAAAATTATGCTTTTCCAGGAGGCATGATGATTGGTACAGATTCTCATACAGTAAATGCTGGTGGATTAGGTATGGTTGCCATTGGAGTAGGTGGAGCAGATGCAGTAGATGTTATGGCCGGAATGGCGTGGGAATTAAAATTTCCAAAATTAATAGGTGTAAAATTAACGGGCAAATTGTCTGGATGGACAGCACCTAAGGATGTTATTTTAAAAGTAGCTGGAATCGTATCTGCTAAAGGCGGAACAGGAGCTATTGTTGAGTATTTTGGAGACGGAGCACTCTCAATGTCTTGTACAGGAAAAGGTACTATTTGTAATATGGGTGCAGAAATTGGAGCTACAACTTCAACTTTTGGTTACGATGAATCTATGGAACGTTATTTACGTGCTACAGAACGAGCAGAAGTTGCAGACGAGGCAAATAAAGTTAAAGACTATTTAACCGCAGATCCAGAAGTTTATGCTAATCCAGAACAATATTTTGATCAAGTTATAGAAATAAACTTATCTGAACTAACACCATTATTAAATGGCCCATTTACACCAGATTTGTCAACTAAGGTTGGTAAAGATATGACTAAAATTGCTACTGAAAACGATTGGCCTATTCAAGTAGAATGGGGTTTAATTGGCTCATGTACAAATTCTTCATACGAAGATTTGTCACGAGCTTCCTCAATAGCACAACAAGCGTTAGATAAAGGTATTAAAATGAAAGCAGAATTGGGTATCAATCCAGGTTCTGAAAAAGTAAGATATACAGCAGATAGAGATGGTATTCTTGGAATTTTCGAAAAATTAGACGCTAAAATATTCACTAATGCTTGCGGTCCTTGTATTGGACAATGGGCAAGGTACAGCGATCCTAAAAATGCTCCAAAAAATAGCATTGTTCACTCTTTTAATAGAAACTTTGCTAAGCGCGCCGATGGAAATCCTAATACGCATGCCTTTGTTGCCTCACCAGAAATTACTGCTGCAATTGCAATTGCTGGGCGTTTAGATTTTAATCCATTAAAAGATACATTGCTTACAGAAAACGGAGAAGAAGTCTTGTTCGATGAGCCTACGGGATGGGAATTACCACCTAAAGGTTTTGATGTTAAAGATAATGGATATTTAGCGCCAGAGGCAGATGGAAGTGGAGTAGAAGTTATAGTCAGTCCTACATCAGAACGTTTACAATTGTTAACACCTTTTGAGCCAATTGGTAACAAAATTAATGGTGCAAAATTGTTAATAAAAGCCTTTGGAAAATGTACTACAGACCATATTTCTATGGCTGGACCATGGTTACGTTTTCGTGGACATTTAGATAATATTTCTAACAACTGTTTAATAGGTGCTGTAAATGCCTTTGGTAAAAAAACAAATTTCGTTAAAAATCAATTAACAGGAGAATTTGGAGGTGTACCTGACACTGCAAGAGCTTATAAAGCTGCTGGAGTTTATTCTATTGTTGTTGGAGACCATAACTATGGTGAAGGCTCTTCTAGAGAGCACGCAGCTATGGAACCAAGACATTTAGGGGTTGTAGCTGTAATTGTTAAGTCTTTTGCACGCATTCACGAAACAAACTTAAAGAAACAAGGAATGTTAGGTTTAACATTTGCTAACGAAAGTGATTATGATTTAATCCAAGAGGATGATACGTTTAACTTTGTGGATATAGCAGATTTTGCGCCTGGAAAACAACTAACTCTTGAAGCAGTCCATGCAGATGGAACTAAAGATATAATTATGTTAAACCATACTTATAATCAGTCTCAAATCGATTGGTATAATGAAGGTTCTGCATTAAATTTAATAAAAAAAGAGAACGTTAATTAACAGTTTTTTTTGTTTTACAAATAGGTCGTCTGAAAGTTATTTTTTTAGGCGACTTTATTTTTATAGCTATGGCAAAACCTAAAATTTCAATTAAATATATAATATTTATAATAATTATTGCGCTGGCAATTATCCCTCAAACACGTCAACAAATTCAAATAGCTCTGCATACAGTTTTTGCCAAATGGAGTCCTGATGTTGAAAAAGATGATAATTTAAAGCAAATTATTAATTACAATTGGCAGTTAGAAAATTTAGAAGGTAATAGTTTTAATTTAGATCAAGCTAAAGGAAAAGTAACCTTGGTAAATATTTGGGCTACATGGTGTCCGCCGTGCATTGCCGAAATGCCTTCACTTCAATTATTGTATAATGATTACAATGATAAAATTGAATTTGTTTTAGTGGCAGATGAAGCGCAAGAAGTCATTGAAGTCTTTTTAAAGAAAAAAAATTATAATCTAGAAATCTACAGACCAATATCTGAAGCTCCAGATCCATTTAATGTTAATAGTATTCCAAGAACTTTTTTATTAGACACAGAAGGAAATATTGTTATAGACGAGTCTGGCGCCGCTAATTGGAATAGTCAAACTGTAAGAATGGCAATAGACAAGTTGCTTAAGATCTAAAATTTTTAAACCAATACTAAAGTTGTAGTTGCAGTATTGGTTAAGTTTTAAGTCCAATAGTATATTTTCATGTTAGGATATAACCATACAACAATTTATTAAGGTTGATATAAAAAAATGTTTTTGGACTAAAAATAAAAATTTAATAAATCACAAAAAGTAAATGTTTGGGAACCTACACAGTTGCTACAATTAACAATCGTACTAAAGTGTTTTAAAAAAGGCTCTTACAAACGCTAAAGAAAATAACGACTTCATAATCTTTAATTCTTCTAAAAATGAAGATTCCTCGTCTAAAAAGCGAAACATTGTTTCTATAGAATTAAGAGAATAAAATTGTTCGAAAATCCATTCGCCTTTATGGTTTTCATCGCTTAAAACTTTTAAAAATATCTTATCGTAAAACTTATACTTTTTTTTAAGTAGATTGGATGATGGCTTTTTATTACTTTTTAAATTCTTAATAATTTTAGCAACTTTCTTTTCAGTATGTTTAAAGGAATAGCCAGTAGATCCCTTTACCCATCCGCCAGCGGTTCCAATTTTGGTAATGTTTTTAGTTGAGTAAATCTCGAATGGAAAATTCGTCATTGGAATGTTTCCACTTTCGGTTTCTATTATTTTATAATCGCTAATTTTTAATATTGTATCAACATATTTTTTTATAAAACCATCATAAGTGTCTTCATTTACAACAGTAGCTGTAAAATAAGTAAACTCTACCAAGGCTTTATACTTAGAAAATGGTAATACATAAGTAAAAGTTGTTTGTGCCCCATCCTTTAATCTATAATCCATCATTGTAAACTGATTTGGATTAAATATTGGTGTTTTAGCTTCAATAACCCATCCTTTAAAATGCTGAATAATTTTAGTATAATGATTAAATTTAGAAAAATAAGCTTCAGTAATTCTACTATCAAAAATGTGCTGCGCGACGTACGTGTTATTATCAGTTAATACTGTAGGATTTAAATCGTCTTTAACAGTAATAACATTGTCTATAATAAAGTGAAAATTTTTGCTTTTTAATAGTCTTTGTTTTGCTTTAGAATAGAAATCTAAAGCTCTAATTGTTTTGTAAGTGTAGGGTATTAATGGTAAATGGAGTTGATTTTTCTTAGAATAAAATAACGCTTCATTCCACGATTTTATAACTATATCATCCCATTTTCCTTGACCTTTTTCCCAAAAACTCCAAGTTTTATCGTTTTTATCTTTTAAAGATTTATCGATTAGTGCAATCTGTTTGTTTTTAAAAAATATATCTTCTGCAAGTGTTAAGGCCAATTGAAGTCCGGCAAGACCAGTACCAATTATAATGTAATCGAAAGACTTACGACTTGACATTCAACATAAAATTAGCGTTTAAAATATTTAAAAGGGACAAACAACATACCAAAACATTCGCCATTACCTTTCCCTAAATGTTTATGATGCATTTTATGGGCACGCCTAACGCCTCTTGCATACCAATTATTGGCGTTTCTAAAGAACTTAAAACGTTGGTGAATGAAGATATCATGAACAATAAAATAGGCAGCGCCGTAAGCCAAGATCCCTAAACCAATTGGCAAGCAATACCAAACGTTTTCGTAACTCCACAAATAAAAACACGTCATACTTACTATGGCATAAAATATAAAGAAGGCATCGTTGCGCTCGAACCAATGGTCATGATCCTTGTGATGGTGATCTTTATGTAAAGTCCATAAAAACCCATGCATAACGTATTTATGTGTAAACCACGCCATAAATTCCATAGCGCTAAAGGTTGCTAAAAAAACAAGTATCCAGAATAATGTTTGCATTATAATAAATTTAGTTGATATTTTACGTAACTCCTAGTTAATAGTTCTACTTTTTTATAATTTGGAACTCTTACACGAGTATTTTTTATGTCTAAAGCAGGTGTTTTCTTTAGCTTCTTTAAAAGTTGGTTATAGTAACGATATGCCATAAAAACTCCAAATTTTGCTTCCATAGGCAATAATTTTATGCCATCTAGACCTTTAGCAAAATCACTTTCTATATCCTTTATTATAATTTGTTTAGCAGTTTCATCAAGATTATTTAAATCTGTATTTGGAAAGTAAGTGCGTTCTAAAACATCAAAATCTGCTTTTAAATCTCTTAAAAAATTAACTTTTTGAAACGCTGAGCCTAAGGACATTGCAGACTCTTTTAAATCGTTATATTTTTCATTATCACCTTTTACAAATACTTTTAAACACATCAGTCCAACTACATCTGCAGAACCATAAATGTAATCCTTATACTCTTTTTCTGTTAAATAGGTAGTTTTGGAAAGATCTAAGCGCATACTTTTCATAAAAGAATCTACCATATGCTGTTCAATATTATGTTTATGGTAAGTATGCTGAAAAGCATTAAGAATAGGATTTAAACTTATTTTATCTGACAACGCATTTTCTAAATCTTTTGCAAATCTTTTAAACAATATTTCTTTATCATAATCATGAAAAGTATCCACAATTTCGTCTGCAAACCTAACAAATCCGTAAATATTATAAATATCTTGGCGAATTGAATCTGAAAGCATTTTAGTAGCCATAGAAAAAGAAGTGCTATAAGATTGTGTAACAATTTTACTGCAACTGTATGAAACCGAATCGAATAATGCTTTCATTACTAAATGTGATGTTTTTTAATTAAATCTGCAACCAATTTTCCAGAAATTAGAGCTGGTGGTACACCTGGACCAGGAACAGTTAATTGCCCAGTGAAATATAAATTAGTTACCATTTTACTTTTTAAATTTGGTCTTAAAAAAGCTGTTTGTAATAGCGTATTAGCCATACCATAAGCATTGCCTTTGTAAGAATTATAATCCTCAATAAAATCGTTTACACAAAAAGATTTTTTAAATATAATAGATTCTGTAACAACTTGAGAGGTTAAGTTTTCAAATCTTGAAATAATTTTGTTAAAATAAATGTCCCTAAGTTCTTCTGTATCTTCTAGTCCTGGAGCTAAGGGAATTAAAAAAATGCCAGCTTCTTTTCCTTCAGGTGCAGAATTATGATCTGTAATGCTAGGAAAACTTGCATAAAACAATGGGTTTTCTGGCCATTTTGGGTTGTCGTAGATATCTTCTGCATGAACTTCAAAATCAACATCAAAAAATAAAGTATGGTGGTTGACGTTTTTTAGCTTTTTGTCGAAACCAACATAAAATAGAAGAGAAGATGGCGCAAAGGTCTTTTTGCTCCAATAATTTTCAGAATATTGCCTGTATTTAAATGCTAACAATGTTTCAGTATGATGATAATCTGCTCCACTTAAAATAATTTCTGCATGTTCTAATTTTCCATTACAAATAATGCCTGTTGCTTTGCCATTATCTACGATAATTTCGTCAATCGGGTTTTTTGTTTTTATTGTAACACCAAAGGATTTAGCCAATTTTTCCATGGCAAGTACCACTTGATACATCCCTTTTTTAGGATGAAAAGTACCAATACCAAAATCAGCATAATTCATAAAACTATAAAAAGATGGTGTATTGCTTGGTTTGGCACCTAAAAACAAAACTGGAAATTCTAATATTTGAGCTAATCTTTCATTTTTAAATTCTTTTCTTATATCCCGTTTTATAGTGCTAAAAAACTGATTAATTTTTTTAATAGTTACCGGAGTAATAAGTTCTAATGGTGAAACGCCAGGTCTGTAAACTAAATCTTTGATAGCCACATTATAATTGTTCTGAGCATTATCTATAAATTTTTTAAGTTTTTTAGAACTTCCCAATTCTTCTTTTTCAAAAGCTATGTATATTTTTTCTAAGGTGTCTTCAATAGTAATATAATCATCCTTTCCAAAGTAAACGCTATAAGCCGGATTAAGCTTTTCTAGTTCATAAAATTCTGATGCAGTAGTGTCAAAATCAGCAAAAAACCTATCGAATACGTCAGGCATCCAATACCAAGTAGGACCTATATCAAATGTAAAACCTTCTTTTTTAAATTGTCTAGCCCTACCGCCAATGATTTCGTTTTTTTCGTAGATGGTAACATCATATCCAAATTTTGCTAAATAGCAAGACGCCGATAATGCCGAAAACCCAGATCCAATTATTGCTATTTTTTTGCTCATAACTAATTAGCTTACCTTTTTATTTCTAACATCTAAATTATTTAAAAGTATTTCAATGGTGTCTTGAATTGAAATTTTATTATGTAAGTTAGTACCATCAATTAAGCCAGTTTGACATCCCGAAACAAATAGTTTGTTATTGGTACTAATAAGTACTTTCTTAGTAAGGTCATCTAAATAGTCCTTTATATGTTCTGCTTCTGGCTTTACTGTAAAGCAGGATATAAAAGTTATACTGTCGTAATAATCTTTTAAGTATTCTAAGCTACTAATGGGTACACTCTGACCTAAATAAATAGAATGTAAACCTTGTTCTGTTAATTCGTAATTAATAAATAATAAACCTAATTCATGAATTTCATTTTCAGGCAAAAATAAAACATAAGTTTGGTCTTCATTATTTACTTTATTATGTTGAATTGCTTTTTCTGTATTAACTAGTAGTTTTTGTTTAATCAATTCTACTATAAAATGTTCATGAGCTGGAGTTATGGTATTTGTTTGCCATAAAAGACCTATTTCGTCAAGAAAGGGTATTATATAATTATAGAAAATTTCTTTAAAAGAATGCTTTTTAGATAATTTGTCAAAAGTCGAATAAAAGAGCGTTTGATCAAAACTAAACATGGACATTTTAAACGCATTTAGAGAAGAATTACTTAGCTGATGCTCTTCAGAAATTTGATTAACGAGTAAGGGAATTTCTTCATTACTAAGTTTTGCAATCTTAGAAATTTTAAAACCATTTTTGTTAAGATAACTGATGTTAAGTATCTTCTGTAAACTTTTTAAACTATAATTTCTAATATTTGTATCAGACCTATTGGGATGAAATAATCCATAACGCTTCTCCCAAATTCTAATAGTATGAGCTTTGATCCCTGAAAGGTTTTCCAGGTCTCGAATACTAAATTTTGTTTTAATATTGTTCATGTTATAGCTAAAATAGCTAAACAAAACAAAACAACACTGCTATTAACAAAGTTTTTGTAATTATCTAGACTAAGATATAGAATTAAGAGGTTAAAAATATAGTGCGCACGAGAAGATTCGAACTTCCACAATCTAAACAATTACTGACCCCTCAAGCCAGCGCGTCTACCAATTCCGCCACGTGCGCATTAAAATTAAGATAAAAAAAAAGTTAAGCGAAGCTTAACTTTTTAAGTGACCGGGCTGGGGCTCGAACCCAGGACCCTCTCCTTAAAAGGGAGATGCTCTACCAACTGAGCTACCAGGTCATTTCCTTAATGAGGGTGCAAATATAAAACGTTTTATTAATAATACAAGTGTAATTTAAAAAATATTTTTGTTTTTTTGCACCTACTATTTCTACATCTTTAATAATCAAATAAAAAGAGCAAAAATGAATGTTGTTTTACTCGGATACATGGCTTCAGGGAAGTCAAAAATTGGAAAAGAACTTGGAAAAAGTTTATCTTTTGACTTTATAGATTTAGACGATTTTATTGAACAACAAGAAAATAATAGTATTCATGAAATCTTCAATAAGTACGGAGAATTGTATTTTAGAACTAAAGAAAAAGAACATTTAAATGCCTTATTAAAAGATTCAAAAAACACCGTAATTTCACTAGGTGGTGGTACACCATGTTATTACAACACTATGGATGCTTTGTTAGCTAAATCAAACTTAAAAACAGTGTATCTTAACGTTAGTATACCGGTTTTGGTCGATAGACTTAAAAATGAAAAATTTAAAAGACCTTTAATTGCTAATATTGAAACCGATATCTTATTATCAGAATTTATTGGAAAACATCTCTTTGAAAGGGCTTATTATTACAACAAAGCAGAAATTAACATTAATGCTAATGGAGAAGTAAATGAAATCATAGAAGATATTATCTTTAGTTTATTTTAAATTAACTTCAAAAGATTGGCCTTCTAAAATAACTTCAACGCGTTCGTTTAAGGAAGTTGAAAGAGAAATACCTTTAAAATCAGCTTTTACTGGGTATTTTTTATGATTTCTATTAACCAGTACTGCTGTTTTAAATTTCTTTAAAGGGACATCTAAAAAGTGCTTAACGCCGTATATTAATGTCGTTCCAGAATTCAATACATCATCGATTAAAATAACTGATTTGTTTTTATAAACATCTTTTGAAATGGATGTTTTAATGGGCTGTAGTGGGTTTTTTTTATCTATTACAACTTTACATAAAATAGGTTGTATTGGTGATATTTTGTTTAATACAGATTTTAATTTTTTAGCTAAAATATAACCATTGGAATCTATTCCAGCCAAAATAACCTCTGTTTCATTACTATTAACCTCATAAATTTGATAGGCAATTCTTCTAATTTTATGGGTAATCTCATCATGAGAAAGAATACAATTTTTTATAGTGGCCATAGTAGTTAATTTTTGCGAACAGGATTATTCCTCTTCATTGTCTTTATATACATTATCTAGATTTCTTCTATCTTTTTTAGTGGGTCTTCCTGTTCCTTTTTTTCTATAATAATCTTTAGCGTATTTAAGTAATGCTTGAGCTTCAAAAGCTAATTTTGGTGTAGTGTCTATTCTGTAAATATCTACCAATTTAGCGCCAATACGATTGGGTGGAATATCTAAAACAGTCAAAGTATAATTAACTTGATTTTTACGAATTTCAAGTTTATCGGTTGGGTAAACTTCTCGACTTGGTTTAACCGCTTGACCATTAACCTTTACATGCCCTTTTTTACATGCCGTAGTAGCAATATTTCTAGTCTTAAAATATCTAACACACCATAAATACTTGTCTATTCGCATATAATTTTACTTAATTCTACGTTAATGATATTGTACAAAATTATTATATAGGTTATATTGCACCCAAAAATACGCAAAAATGAATTTAAGAAAATTATTTATTCCAATTTTATCCATAGTACTCGTTTGTTTGTCATGTAGCCCCGACGATGAAACAGAATTTACACCTGTTCCTTTACGGAATAAATTAGAGGTATATAATGAAAATGTAATTGAAATAAAGGACTTTTTAGAAACGCATTTTTTCAATTATGACGATTTTGATTTTACAGATGCTACTAACCCATTAAATAATGAATTTACAATAGTTTTAGATGAGATTTCAGTAGCAAATGGTACGCAAAATAAAACACCTATTTATAATTATTTAAATCAACCAGCTGGGGTTTATCCGAGATTGGATATTAAAATTATAAATCAAGATGATATAGATTATAATCTATATATTTTAAAAGTAAGAGAAGGTAGCGGTGATGCTGTTAATCTATTAGATCGAGCTGCTGTAATTTATAAAGGCTCGGTTCCAAATGGAAACGTTTTTGATAGTCAAGTGAGTATTGAATCTGGACAGCCCTTTAATTTAACAGAGGTTGGTAACACGGGTGGAGTAGTAAGAGGATTTAGAGAGGGTATTGTTGAGTTTAAAACAGCTACAGGTTTTACCGAAAATGCGGATGGCTCAATATCTTATAGCAACCACGGTTTGGGAGTCGTTTTTATGCCTTCTGGCTTAGGATATTTTGCTTTACCACCATCATCAGCTATACCTCAATACGCTCCATTGTTTTTTAATTTAAAAGTTATTTCTAGAAGTAATACAGACTGGGACGTCGATGGTATTCCATCGCATATTGAGCATCCTGATGGTAATATTGATGGTTTAGAGGATAATACTGACGGAGATTTGTTAGTTAATTTCATTGATAATGACGATGATGGTGATGGTGTATTAACAAGATTTGAAGTTCAAAAAAAAGAATATGAAGATGATGGAGTAAACCAATTCATGTCTAAAGCCGATGCACAAATGTTTTTTGGTGGCATTACAACTCCAGATGAAATTTTTATTAGCATTACAGGAGAATTAGACGGTACTTTTACACTAAACACTCTTCTTGTTCCTGACGATAATAACGATGGCACTCCAAACTATTTAGACAGTTCAGTAACAACATCTTTAGAATAAGAAATGAATAACTATAAGCGCCCAATTTAAATTTTAAATTGGGCGCTTTTACTTTTAATAATAATTATAATTTAAGCGAAACACTTAGTATTAATTGATTAGGTCTGGTATCTAATCTGTCTCTGGTAATATTAGAATTGTTTTGAAGAATTGTAGTTTCATTTTCTGAAAAACCACGTTCATAACGCAAATCAATACCAATAGTATTAAAATGCATTCCAATTCCAAAATTTAGGCCTACAGTAAATTCATTCTCTATATCGCCAATAGTAGCATTCTCAAATTCAGAATCAATAATATACAGAAGTGCAGGGCCGGCAAACACACTCACGGGACCTAATACTTTAACACCTACCAAGATAGGTACATCAATACGTTGAAGATTAAAATCTCCTGCATCATACTCACTTCTGGTTTTAGTGTATATAAGTTCTGGCCTTAGGTAAACTTTATCACCTAATTTACCAAAAACGCCTATATGGTACCCAATGGTTCTTGATGGATCTTCGGAAGTATTACTAATGGAATTAAAATAATCACCATTTGCATTATAATTTAACCCACCTTTAATACCAAATCCACTTTCGTTTTGCGCTATTGAAGTTAAACTAATAGCCACTACAAAAATTACTGATAGACATCCTTTACTGCTTAAAAGATTTAAGCGATCATGAAGTTTTTTTAATTTTTTCATTATAAGTTGTTTTTTATGTGAATAAAAAGTTTAAACGAAAATTGTGCAAAAATATTATCATTACAAGATAATAAAAAATAAAAAAAAGGCTAAATAATCCATTGATTATTAGCCTTTAACGTTATAAAATTAGCAAAAATATTATTTTCTTTTTATTACTTTTTCGCAAGCATTTACAATGGCCTTAGCATTCAAACCATACTTATCCATAAGTTGTGCAGGTGTTCCAGACTCACCAAAAGTATCATTTGTAGCTACAAATTCTTGAGGTGTAGGTAGGTGTTGCGATAATACTCTAGAAATGCTTTCTCCAAGCCCTCCTAGGTGATTATGTTCTTCGGCTGTAACAATACATTTTGTTTTGGTTACAGAAGTAATTATTGCTTTTGCGTCTAAAGGTTTAATGGTATGAATGTTTATTACTTCAGCCGAAATCCCTTTTTCATTTAAAGTTTTAGCAGCTTCCAAAGCCTCCCAAACTAAATGTCCCGTGGCAACTATAGTAACATCTGTTCCATTTACTAAATGCAATGCCTTTCCAATTTCAAAATTCTGATTTTCAGTGGTAAAATTAGCTACTTTTGGTCTTCCAAAGCGTAAATAAACTGGGCCATGATGTTCTGCAATGGCTATTGTGGCTGCTTTTGTTTGGTTATAATCACAGGGATTTATAACTGTCATTCCTGGTAACATTTTCATTAATCCTATATCTTCAAGAATTTGATGAGTAGCACCATCCTCGCCTAAAGTTATTCCAGCGTGAGAAGCGCATATTTTTACATTTTTATCAGAATATGCAACACTTTGTCTTATTTGATCGTAAACACGACCAGTAGAAAAGTTAGCAAATGTTCCTGTAAACGGAATTTTACCACCTATGGTTAAGCCTGCGGCTAAACCAATCATATTTGCTTCTGCTATTCCAACTTGAAAAAAACGGTCTGGATGGTTTTTTTTAAAATCGTCCATTTTTAACGAACCAATTAAATCTGCACAGAGTGCAACTACGTTTTCGTTGGTTTGCCCTAATTCTGTTAATCCTGCTCCAAATCCTGAGCGGGTGTCTTTATTTCCTTGATTTTCGTATGTTTTCATATTTACATTTCGTTAAAACGAAAATTTATTAATTAAAATTATTTTAAAAGTTCTTCTTTTTTTTAAAGGCTATAGCGTAGTTTTTAATAGTCACCTAAAGTTTCAGTATTTTGATCTAAACCAATTGCTAATTGCTCGTCATTAGGCGCTTTTCCATGCCAAGCATGAGTATGCATCATAAAATCTACACCATTTCCCATAACTGTTCTTAATAAAACACATACTGGCTTCCCTTTTCCGGTTAATGACTTAGCTTTAGCCATTCCTTGTAATATAGCATCAATATTATTTCCTTCTTCAATGTCTAAAACAGTCCATCCAAAGGCTTCAAACTTACTTCTAATACTTCCCATAGGTAAAACTGTATCTGTAGAACCATCAATTTGTTGTCCATTTAAATCAATAGTAGCAATAATATTGTCTACTTTGTTTCCAGCAGCATACATAATGGCTTCCCAGTTCTGTCCTTCTTGTAATTCGCCATCCCCATGTAAACTATAAATTAAGTGTCTACAATTATTTAACTTTTTTGCTTGTGCTGCGCCAAGAGCAACGCTCATACCTTGACCTAAAGAGCCAGATGCAATACGTATACCAGGTAAACCTTCGTGAGTTGTTGGATGGCCTTGTAAACGACTATTAATGAGTCTAAAGGTATTTAACTCATTTATAGGAAAGTATCCAGACCTTGCTAAAACACTATAGTAAACAGGTGAGATATGACCATTAGATAGGAAGAATAGGTCCTCTCCATGGCCATCCATATCAAAGCCCTCTTTTCTATCCATAATGTCGTTATAAAGTGTTACAAAAAATTCTGCACAGCCTAAAGAGCCTCCTGGGTGTCCCGAATTAACTTTATGAACCATTCGCAAAATATCTCTACGAACTTGGGTGGTAATCTCTTCTAATTTTTTTGTGTTTGCCATTGTTTTTAGCTTGGTTAATATTACATCAAAAATAACTTTTTAAAAAACCTTTACAAAGATTGAATAAAAGCACTTATTAACGAATTAATGTAATTTGCTAACAATTGTAAACTTTTTACAATTTTATTAAATGTTTAAGAACCTATGTTATTTTGTTAATTATCTTTACCAGCTGAATATTTGTATAAATATGACATTCGATTTAAAAGGAAAAGATGTACAAAGTAGTGCAAGGGCTGGAGTAATTACTACAGATCATGGTGTTATTGAGACACCAATTTTTATGCCTGTTGGTACAGTAGCTTCTGTAAAAGGAGTACACCAACGTGAATTAAAAAATGATATTAATCCCGATATTATTCTTGGAAACACCTATCATTTATATTTAAGACCTCAAATAGATATTTTAGAAAAGAGTGGAGGTTTACATAAATTTATGAATTGGGATAGACCAATACTTACAGATTCTGGAGGTTACCAAGTCTATTCTTTATCAAATAGACGAAAAATTAAAGAAGAAGGTGTAAAATTTAAATCTCATATAGATGGTAGTTATCATACGTTTACACCAGAAAATGTAATGGAAATTCAACGATCAATTGGTGCGGACATCATTATGGCTTTTGATGAGTGTACGCCTTATCCTTGCGATTATAATTATGCAAAACGCTCAATGAAGATGACCAACAGATGGTTAGATCGATGTATTAATCATTTAGAGAAGGTGCCATTTAAATACAACTATTCACAAGCATTTTTTCCAATTGTTCAAGGAAGTTGCTATAAAGACCTTCGTGTACAATCTGCAGAATATATTGCAAATGCAGATGCTATTGGTAATGCTATTGGAGGATTATCTGTTGGAGAACCAGCAGAAGAAATGTATGCCATGACAGAAATAGTAACCGCTATACTACCACAAGATAAACCACGCTATTTAATGGGGGTTGGTACTCCAATAAATATTTTAGAAAATATTGCACTTGGTGTAGATATGTTTGATTGTGTTATGCCAACACGAAACGCAAGAAATGGCATGCTATTTACAGCACATGGTTCCATTAATATTAAAAATTTAAAATGGAGAGACGATTTTTCTGCGTTAGATGATATGGCAATAACTTGGGTAGATACAGATTATTCTAAAGCCTATGTAAGACATCTGTTTAGTGTAAACGAAAGGTTAGCCGCACAAATAGCAACAATACATAATTTAGGCTTTTACATGTGGTTGGTTCGTGAAGCTAGAAAGCATATTTTAGCAGGAGATTTTAGAACTTGGAAAGATGTGATGGTTAAACAAATGGATAAAAGGCTGTAGAATTAGAAAAGACTGATATACATTAAGTAATTGTATTATGTAAAAAGTATAGTAAAAAGCGTAAAAACTAAATTTTAGTGTTAAACATAATAACTAATAAAAAAGTTTAAAACAGAAGTTAATACCTATAATAGCTTCCTTTTCTTTGGAAAGGATTAAAGATAGGAATCAAGAGAATGAAAATACTAGATTGGTACATATTAAAACGTTATTTACTTACTTTTGTAATGATGATTTTGCTTTTTATTCCTATCGGAATAACTGTACATCTTGCAGAAAAAATTGGTAAAATTTTAGAGCGAGAAGCACCATTTGGTGAAGTTATGGTCTATTTATTAGACTTTACCGTTTATTTTGCTCACCTTCTGTTTCCTTTATTTTTATTCCTTTCCGTAATATGGTTTACCTCTAAGTTGGCAAACAATACGGAAATAGTTGCCTTTTTAAGTTCTGGCGTTTCGTTTTCAAGATTTTTAAGGCCTTATTTAATTGGAGCGAGTATTGTTGGTTTAGTGTCTATTGTACTTGGTTTATATCTTGCGCCAAATGCAAGTAAGGGTTTTAATGATTTTCAACATAAATATCTAAAAGGTAAAGCAAGGACTCAAAACCAAAAACTCTTTAAACAGATTAACGACAACGACATTATATATCTAACTAGGTTCGATCAATCTCGAAATATTTGGTTGGATTTTTCTATAGAGCATTTTGAAAATGATAAATTAAAGTATAAGGTTAACACCAGTTCTTTAAAATTTATGGAAAAGGATTCAACCTATGAATTAATGAATTATGTTAAACGAATTGTTAATAAAAATGAGGATAGTCTAATTGTTAAGAAGAGACACATCCAAAGGTTAGATTTAGATTTAAATGATTTAACACCAGAAGATTACATTGCAGAAACATTAAATTATATAGATTTAAAACGTTTTATTTCACGTGAGGAAAAACGAGGTTCATCAAACATTGGTAGATACAAATTAGAACTTTATAGAAAATGGAGTTTACCAGTGTCCGTATTTATATTAACCATTATTGCGGTGTCCGTATCTTCAATTAAGAGAAGAGGAGGAATGGGTGTAAACTTAGCTTTTGGAATTTCAATTGCCATGATATTTGTATTTTTTGATAAGGTTTTTGGTACCATGGCTTCACAATCAAACTTTTCACCTTTAATAGCAGTTTGGTTTCCAAACGTCATTTTTGGTATTTTAGCTGTCATACTACTATTCAATGCTAAACGATAAGCTTAAAAATTATTTTCATTTACATTTTTTAGTTTTTATAGCTGGATTTACAGCTGTTCTAGGAAAAATAATAACCATAGATGCTGTCTCTTTAGTTTGGTATCGTATGGTTATTGCTACTGTTTTAATGTTAATCTATATTAAAATTTTAAAAGTGGATATTGCAGTAGATAGTAAAACACTTTTTAAATTTTCGGTGGCAGGAATTATTATTGCTTTACATTGGATTACCTTTTTTGCGGCAATCGATGTTTCAAACATATCTATCGCATTGGCAATGTTTTCTACAGGAGCATTTTTTGCTTCATTTATAGAACCCATAATCTATAAACGTAAAATTATTTGGTACGAAATTCTCTTTGGAATTATTGTAATATTAGGTGTAGTTGTCATATTGCAAGCTGAAATAAAGCATATTTCAGGAGTGTTATTGGGGATTTTATCTGCTTTTTTATCATCGTTATTTGCAGTTTTAAATGGTAAGTTTCTAGAAAGAGATTCCGCTACAAAAATTTCATTTTATGAATTTATTGCGGGTGTCATATTTATTTCTCTATATATATTAATAGTCGATAATGGTTTTTCTATAAAATACTTCCAACTAAGTATAGCAGATTTGTCTTACTTATTAATATTGGCATCTATCTGTACAGCCTATGCCTTTATTGCATCTGTTCATGTAATGAAACAAATTAGTCCATACACAGTTGTATTAACTTATAATTTAGAACCAATTTATGGTGTTATTTTAGCACTAATACTTTTTCCACAATCAGAGACTATGACTTCTTCATTTTATTACGGTGCGATACTAATTTTAACAACAGTATTATTAAACGGAATATTAAGAAACTCAAAAGCGTTTATAAATAAGAATACACAGAACCAAAAAATTGTGTAATTTTGTAAACTAACTAACAATTTTTAATACAATTGGCAATGGAATATTTAGAATTTGAATTACCAATAAAAGAACTTGAAGACCAATTAGATAAATGTCAAGTAATAGGGGCAGAAAGCGAAGTAGATGTTACAGAAACCTGTAAACAGATAGAGAAAAAACTTGTGGCTACTAAAAAAGATATTTACAAAAACTTGACGCCTTGGCAGCGTGTTCAAATGTCACGACACCCAAATAGACCATATACTTTAGATTATATAAAAGCATTATGTGGAGACTCCTTCTTAGAATTACATGGAGATCGTAATTTTAAAGACGATAAGGCTATGATTGGCGGTTTGGGTAAAATTGGCGACCAAAGTTATATGATTGTCGGTCAGCAAAAAGGCTATAATACAAAAACACGACAATATAGAAATTTTGGGATGGCCAATCCAGAGGGTTATCGTAAAGCATTACGTTTAATGAAATCTGCAGAAAAGTTTGGAATTCCTGTAATTACACTGTTAGACACTCCTGGAGCATATCCTGGTTTAGAAGCTGAAGAGCGAGGACAAGGAGAAGCTATTGCTAGAAATATACTTGAAATGACACGGCTTAAAGTACCAATAATTACCGTTGTAATTGGTGAGGGCGCTTCTGGTGGTGCCTTAGGAATTGGAGTAGGAGATAAAGTTCTTATGTTAGAAAACACATGGTACTCCGTTATATCTCCTGAATCATGTTCCTCTATTTTATGGAGAAGTTGGGAATTTAAAGAACAAGCAGCAGAAGCTCTAAAGCTTACGGCTACAGATATGAAAAAAATGAAATTGGTAGACGAAATAATTAAAGAGCCTTTAGGTGGAGCACATAGCGATAGAGAAAAAACATTTGCAACTGTAAAAAAAGCCATTGAAAAATCTTACGAGGAGTTTAAAAACTTATCACCAAAAGATTTAATTGCTCAGCGCATGGATAAATATTCTCAAATGGGCGTTTATAAAGGCTAGTAGTTATAAACACTCAAAATAAAAAAATCTGAAAGCCTAACTTTCAGATTTTTTTATGTTTATTAACAAAATTTCAAACTTATTAACAGTCAAATTGTTGAAGAGGTGTTAAGATTGAACTGATGTAAAAATCATATCCTCTATAGAATTGTTTTACTTTAGCTCAAAATGAAGCAACCACAAAACATAACCGGATACAAGGTAGATAAGAGTACCATTATTTCTCTTGAAAAAGGAAAAATACCACCACAAGCTATTGATTTAGAAGAGGTTGTGCTCGGCGCCATGATGATTGATAAAAAAGGTGTGGATGAGGTAATCGATATTTTAAGTCCAGATGCTTTTTATAAAGAAGCACATCAGCACATTTTTGAAGCTATCATTATGTTGTTCCAAGAGAGTCAACCAATAGACTTATTAACCGTTTCTACACAATTAAAAACAAATGCAAAGTTAGATTTAGCTGGAGGTGACTTTTACCTTATTTCATTAACTCAAAAAGTATCCTCTTCTGCACATATCGAGTTTCATGCGCGAATTGTTTTACAAAAATTCATACAGCGTAGCTTAATAAAAATTTCGAGCGAAATTATTGAAACAGCTTACGATGAAACTCAAGATGTTTTCGATTTATTAGATAAAGCAGAATCTAAGTTATATGAAGTAACCCAAGGAAACATAAAAAAATCTAGTGAAACAGCACAAGATCTAGTAATACTAGCCAAAAAGAAGATTGAGGAAATTTCTAAAAAAGAAGGAATGAGTGGCATTCCTTCTGGTTTTACAAAACTAGACAAGTTAACATCTGGTTGGCAGGAAAGCGATTTAATTATTGTTGCTGCGCGTCCTGGTATGGGTAAAACTGCTTTAACACTATCTATGGCAAGAAATATAGCTATAGACCATAACATACCTGTTGCCTTTTTCTCTTTAGAAATGGCTTCTGTACAGTTAATTACAAGACTGATTTCAAGCGAAACGGGATTATCTTCAGAAAAATTAAGAACAGGGAAACTTGAAAAACACGAATGGGAACAATTAAACGTAAAGGTTAAAGCACTTGAAAAAGCACCTCTATTTATAGACGATACGCCATCACTTTCAATTTTCGATTTACGTGCAAAAGCAAGACGACTAGCATCTCAGCATGGCATTAAAATGATTATTGTCGATTATTTACAATTAATGACTGCTGCTGGAAATGGTGGAAATCGTGAGCAAGAGATATCTACTATTTCTAGAAACTTAAAAGCATTGGCAAAAGAACTGTCTGTTCCTGTAATTGCTTTATCTCAATTATCTCGTGCAGTGGAAACTCGTGGTGGCAGTAAAAGACCTTTGCTTTCAGATTTACGTGAGTCTGGAGCTATTGAACAAGATGCAGATATTGTGTCGTTTATTTACAGACCAGAATATTACAAGATTGATGAATGGGACGATGATGAGCAATCTCCAACTGCAGGTCAAGCAGAGTTTATTGTCGCTAAACACAGAAATGGTGGACTAGAAAGTATTCGTTTAAAATTTATTGGGAATTTAGGTAAGTTTGCCAATCTTGATAAATTTGATACACCATTCGGACAAGAATACCATAGCAAAATGAATGCAGCATCAAACGATGATACCTTTAAACCAGATAATTTTACAACAACTCCAGAGGATGCCTTCGGTGATCCTAATGATGATGAAGTACCTTTTTAACAACTACTGTTAAATTGCATGAATTTAACCCATCATTAAATTATCTTTACATAAAATAAGAGTAAAACTAATGGATAAACTCCGTACAACTAATTACCTGTTATTAATTATAGTAATACCAATAATATTTTATCTACTTAAAGTGTTGTCTTTTATATTCATTCCTTTGTTTTTTTCAATGTTTATTGCGCTATTGTTTTTGCCATTAATGCGGTTTCTAAAGCGTAAAGGTGTGCATAAAATAATTAGCATTTTTATAGTGTTGTTATTTATTGTACTCGGGATAAAATTAGGCGTGGAGCTGGTTAAATTATCAAGTAAACAAATATTGGAAAGCGATTCAGGTTTTTTTTTAAAAGCTGAATCTAAAATAAACCATTTAGTTTACGAAGTAGAATCGGCTTTTGGTACAGATGTTATTAGAGAAGACAATGCTAAACTATCACGGTTTCTTAACAAAGATGCTATTTTTCAAAATTTTGGAAATTCTCTAAGCGTGGTAACGAAAATGCTTACCGCATTATTAATGACTGTTTTCTTTGTCGTGCTTTGGTTGGCAGAATCTATAAATATGGAAAATCTGCTCAATAAAATCTTATTAAAACAAAGGCACCGATCCATAAGAACCTTTATTAAAATTGAAGGCGATTTAATAAAATTTATTAAAGTAAAAGTGTTAGTTAGTTTTTTAACAGGAATCTTTACAGGTTTAGCCTGCTATTTTTTCGATGTTAGTTTTCCAATTTTTTGGGGTTTATTTGCGTTTTTAATTAACTTCGTGCAAATGGTGGGTTCCTTTGTTACAGTTATACTGCTTTCTATTTTTGCTTTTGTAGAATTAGAAGCATCAAGCACTTTACTATTTTTTATTATTACTATTACTGGCACCCAAGTATTATACGGGAGTATATTAGAACCAATTTTTATGGGAAAATCTTTTTCTATAAATGTCATAACAGTTTTGGTAGCCTTAATGTTTTGGGGATTTATTTGGGGAGTTCCAGGTCTAATAATGGCCATTCCAATTACTGTTTTTCTTAAAATTATTTTAGAACAATTCCCTAGTACTCGTGGAATTGCTAAGCTAATATCAGCATAATTAATCATTACTATAAGGTTAATTTATATAAAGGAATAATTTTTGATTACCTTTCAAAAAAACAATGTCATTAGCGATCAATTTTTTTTAAACAAACAGTATTAAATAATGAGAAAAATTTTATTCATTTTAATTATCCTTTTTACAAGTCAAAGTTATGCGTCCTACATTTTGGTACCTATGGATGCAGAATCACAGGAAAATCACTTAAAAGCATACGGAATTACTTATTGGACTTTAGTACAAAATATAAAAGTTAAATGGTTACTAAACTACAGAGGCGGTTCTTTCTTATTGCCAGATACAGACAAAATACAAAAAGAATGTAAAATTCGGGGTGTAAGTTTCGAGGTGCTAAGTGTTGATAAAGCAGAAGGCATTCTTAAAGATATTAGTAGTCCTAGTAAAAATATGGAAGCCATAGTCTTAGAAAAAGCACCGAAAATTGCAGTGTATACTCCAAAAGGAAAATTGCCGTGGGACGATGCGGTTACTATGGTATTAACTTATGCAGAAATTCCTTACGAAACCATTTACGATGAAGAAGTTTTAAAGGATGAATTGGTACTTTACGACTGGTTACACTTACATCATGAAGATTTTACTGGGCAATTTGGTAAATTTTACGCGCGTTATAGAACAGCAGCATGGTATATAGAAGAAAAAAAGGAAGCAGAAGCATTAGCTACCAAATTAGGCTATAATAAAGTGTCCGAAGAAAAAAGAGATGTAGCCTTAAAAATTAGAGACTACGTTGTTGGAGGTGGTTTTATGTTTGCTATGTGTAGTGCAACAGACAGTTTTGATATTGCTCTATCTGCGCAAGGCGTTGATATTTGCGAGCCTATGTTTGATGGAGATGCTAGTCAAGCCAATTACCAATCTAAAATACAATACCATAAAACCTTTGCATTTAAAGATTATACATTAGAGCGTAGTCCAATGGTCTACGAATTCTCGAGTATAGACATGACGCCTAAACGAAAAATTCCAAAACAAACAGACTATTTCACACTTATGGATTTCTCTGCAAAATGGGACCCAATTCCAACCATGTTATGTCAAAATCATACAGCACTTGTAAAAGGATTTATGGGGCAAACCACCTCATTTACACGTCAAGAAATTAAAAGTAATGTTTTGGTTATGGGAGAAAATAAAACTAATGGCGAAGCAAAATATATTCATGGTATAAAAGGTAAAGGGTTTTTTACTTTTTATGGCGGTCATGATCCAGAAGATTATACACACAAAGTTGGAGATCCAAAAACAGAATTAGAACTACATCCAACTTCTCCAGGCTATAGATTAATATTAAATAACGTTTTATTTCCTGCAGCAAAAAAGAAAAAGCAAAAAACTTAATGCCATATTGGTGACAGCCTTTCTAATTTGGCAAATTACCAATATAAGCCCAAGGTAAAATCTGGTGAAGCATTTAATAGGTGTCATCTAAATGGAACTCAAAAATTCATCTCCATATTAAAGTAATTACCAATTAATAACGAAAACCTAATTAAAAAATACAAATACTTAAATCATGTCAGCTAAAGACCAAATATTAAAAAAAATACAAATACTTATAACCAATCATTTTCGAACTCCAGAAGAAGCTTTTAACTTTTTTGATGAAAATAGCGACAGTAAACTTTCTAAATCCGAAATTAAAAACCTTTTAAAAGAAGCAGAAATAAGTGGTTTTATTCGGGGTATGGTAAGCTCAAAGTTAATTGAAGGCTATGATACTGATGGAGACAGTGCTATTAACTGGACAGAATTTCAACAGGCTATAGACGAATTATCTAATTAATTTATAGTGCAAAATTACTTTTACCAGTTTCTGCGTCTATTAACTCAAACACTTATTTTTTGGATCATTGCCTTTTGCATATTTATTTTTATCAGATACTATGCTATTGGTTCTGAGGAAGGCATTGTAGTTACAGATTATTCTATAACTCAAATATTGCGCTTTGGAGTTTTACTAGGAATATTAATAGGCTCACTCTTTGCTGTTGTAGAATTTTTATATGACAAATTTTTATTTAAAAACCTCTCTCTAGCTTTAGTGTTGCTACAAAAGTTTGTTATTTATCTTATCGGAATGATTTTTTTCTTAAGTTATGTGTATAACTTAGTTGAAAATTCATCCTTAGAGCTTAATATGGATAACGACGCAGGTTGGTGGAAAGAGGATAAGGTATTTTGGCTAACTATAGGATATTTTGTAGTTTGCTCTATTATTTTTTCATTTATAAAAATTGCGAACGAGAAATTTGGAAGCGGTGTTTTTTTTAATATTTTAATAGGAAAATATAGAACTCCAAAAGAAGAAAAACGCATTTTCATGTTTCTAGATTTACAAGCCTCTACAACAATAGCAGAACAAATAGGACATTTTAAATATAGCGAGTTAATTCAAGACTGCTTTTACCAACTTAATAGAATCGTAAATAAATACGATGCAGAAATTTACCAGTATGTTGGTGATGAAGCAGTACTTAGTTGGAAATACAAAAATGGATTAAAAAAAAACAATTGTGTTAACCTCTTCTTTCATTTTCAAAACCGAATACAAAAAAAAGAAGCATATTATTTAACTAAGTATAATTTTGTACCTGTATTCAAAGCAGGGTTGCATGGCGGCAATTTAATTGTTACAGAGGTAGGATCTGTAAAAAAGGAAATAGCTTATCATGGAGATGTTATAAATACATCGGCAAGAATTCAAGGCGAATGCAACAAGTATAACGAGTTATTTTTATGCTCCAACGTGCTAATTGAAGACCTATCCTTAAAAAATAATTATAATACCGAGTTTATTGGAGATATTGAATTAGCAGGTAAAGAAGTTAGACGTAAAATTTCTGCAATTAGAAAACTTAAATAATACTTTGCTTGGCTTTAATTGTTTGTTCTAATATATACTCTACACCATTGTCATCGTTACTTTTTGTTTTATAACTTGCTACAGCTTTAACATCTGGATGTGCATTAGCCATGGCAAAGCTAAATTTTGCCAGTTTTAGCATTTCTATATCGTTATTATAATCACCAAAAACCATAGTTTCATCTGGAGAAACGGTATAAATTTTCTGTATTAATTCTATGGCGTGACCTTTATTTGCTATGTTTTCTGATATGTCAACCCAATGTTTTGCGCTAACTTTAACCTTAAATTGATTTTCAAGATGTCTAACATGTGGATAAATATAATGTTCCGAACTTTTTTCATGAAATAGAGCAACCTTATAAATAGGCTCATTAATGTCCATTGGATTAGAAATTAGACTATATTTAGGATAGTATTCTTCAAGTAAATCATGTAACATTTTAGAATGGCTTAGTACATAGGCTTGACTTTTAGCACAAAAAACAGCATGTGCATCATCTAAACTTAAAAGTAATTTACAAATGCCTTTAAAATTTTTTGTTTTAATAGGATTAGAAATAAATAGTACATCTTTATCAACTCCAATTCCACCATTTTCAGAAACGATAATAATATCATCTTTTATTTCCGAGAGTTTATCTACCATACTGTAAAACGGACGTCCGCTAGCAGCCACAAATAAAATATCAAGTGCTTTTAATTGCTTGAATAACTTAAAGAATTCTTCGCTTACCTCATGATTAGAATTTAGTAATGTACCATCCATGTCTGTAGCAATTAGTTTAATTTTGGATAAGTCCATGTTTGTAAGTTTTTAAACGGCAAAGAAAAATAGTTTTGCTTGCTCAGGTAAGATAATGGTATTAAGATAAGGTTATTAAAAAATAAAAAAATCCGACTCTCTCGAATCGGACTTTTTATGTTATAAGCGAACTAATATTATTAAATTGGCAAAATGCCTTTATTTTACTTTGTTCACAATGGCTTCAAAAGCCGAAGGATGATTCATTGCTAAATCAGCTAAAACCTTACGGTTTAGTTCTATATTGTTAGCTTTTAATCTACCCATAAATTGTGAATAAGACATACCGTGTAAACGAGCTCCAGCGTTAATACGCGTGATCCATAAGGCACGAAATGTTCTCTTTTTTACTCTACGGTCTCTATACGAATATTGCATCGCTTTGTCAACCGCATTTTTTGCTACTGTCCAAACGTTTTTACGACGTCCGAAGTAACCTTTTGCTTGTTTAAGCACTTTTTTTCTTCTGGCTCTTTTGGCAACAGAATTTACTGATCTTGGCATAATTTAAATGTGTTTTGTAGTAGGCGGTCAATAATCGACACTTTTTATTTGTTAAAATCGTAAATCAAATATTTACAACAGTTAATCAAATAGCCAAACTCCATGGTTTATAAAAAATTTTTAACCTATAAAAAAATATTACTTTAAACGCAACATTATTTTTATATTATCCTCATCCGCTTTATGTACTAAAGTACTATGCGTTAGAGCAAGCTTACGTTTCTTAGACTTCTTTGTTAAAATATGACTCTTAAACGCATGCTTTCTTTTAATCTTTCCAGTACCTGTAAGCTTAAAACGCTTTTTAGCACTAGATTTTGTTTTCATTTTAGGCATCTTGTTTCCTGATTTTAATTATTTCACTTATACTATCTTTATGTTAAAATTTATTTTAACATCTTATATTTAAATCTACTTCTTTGGAGCAATAAACATAGTCATGCGTTTACCTTCCAATCTTGGCATCTGTTCAACTTTACCAAGTTCTTCTAAATCTTGAGCTAAACGCAACAATAAAATTTGTCCTTGCTCTTTAAACACAATCGAACGACCTTTAAAAAATACAAATGCCTTTAATTTAGCACCTTCTTTTAAAAACTTTTCAGCATGTTTCTTTTTAAACTCATAATCATGGTCATCTGTCTGAGGACCAAAACGAATTTCTTTAATAACAACTTTGGTCGCCTTACTCTTTAAAGCCTTATCACGTTTTTTTTGTTCATAAAGAAACTTTTTATAGTCCATAATTTTACAAACAGGCGGAATGGCCTTTGGTGATATTTCCACTAAATCAAATTCTTGTTCTTCAGCAATTGCTAAAGCTTCCTTTGTTGTGTATATACCAACTTCTATATTATCTCCAACTAAACGCACCTTTTCTGCTCTAATTTTTGAGTTTATTCTGTGTTGGTCTTCTTTAATGACTCTTAAAGGTCCTCTTGATCTTTTTCTACGTATTGCTATGACTTTATAATTTTAGTTAAACGATATTTTAAAATTGTTTTAATGTTTTGTTTATCTCTGTTTCAATAATTTCTGAAAACTCTTCCACACTAATCGTGCCCAAATCTTCTCCACCATGTTGTCTTACAGATATCTTGTCTTCATGCTCCTCATTTTCTCCTATAATAATCATATAAGGCATTTTTTTCATTTCTGCCTCTCTAATTTTCTTACCTATAGTTTCACTTCTATTATCTACAAGTGCGCGAATGTCGTGTTTTTCTAGCAAATTTAAAACTTTTTCGCCGTATTTCTTATATTTCTCACTAAGAGTTAATACAGATACCTGAATTGGCATCAACCATAGTGGGAAATTTCCACCAGTATGTTCTAATAAAATAGCAATAAAACGTTCTAAACTGCCAAATGGAGCGCGATGGATCATCACTGGTCTATGTAATTCGTTGTCACTACCTTTATAAGTTAAATCAAAACGTTCAGGTAAGTTGTAATCTACTTGTATCGTTCCAAGTTGCCATTGTCTTCCAAGAGCATCTTTTACCATAAAATCTAATTTTGGACCGTAAAAAGCAGCCTCCCCAGATTCAATAACATAGTCTAAACCTTTGTCTTTTGCCGCACTAATAATAGCCTGCTCAGCTCTATCCCAGTTGCTTAATTCTCCAATGTATTTTTCAGGTGTGTCAGGATCCCTTAAAGATACTTGCGCAGTAAAATTTTCAAACCCTAAAGAACCAAAAACGTAAAGCACTAAATCTATAACATTTTTAAACTCTTTATCTAATTGATCTGGTGTACAAAATATATGTGCATCATCTTGAGTAAAACCACGAACACGAGTTAAACCATGCAACTCTCCACTTTGCTCATATCTATATACAGTTCCAAATTCTGCAAATCGTTTAGGTAAATCTTTATAAGACCATTGTGCAGCATTATAAATTTCACAGTGATGGGGACAATTCATAGGTTTTAATAAAAATTCCTCATCATCTTTAGGTGTTTTTATTGGCTGAAAACTGTCTTCTCCATACTTAGCATAATGACCAGAAGTTACATAAAGCTCTTTCTGCCCAATGTGTGGCGTCATAACCATTTCATATCCTGCTTTTTTCTGTGCAGCTTTTAAAAAGTTTTCTAAACGTTCACGTAAAGCAGCACCTTTTGGTAACCATAAAGGTAATCCAGCACCAACTTTTTGCGAAAACGAAAACAATTCTAATTCCTTACCCAGTTTTCTATGATCACGTTTTTTAGCTTCCTCTAATAATGCTAGATATTCAGTTAATTCTTTTTGCTTAGGAAAGGCTATACCATAAACTCGAGTTAATTGAGGTTTCGTTTCATCACCTCTCCAATATGCGCCAGCTACAGATAATATTTTTGGAGCCTTAATAATTCCTGTATTGGGTATGTGTCCTCCACGACATAAATCGGTAAAAGTAGAATGGTCACAAAAAGTAATGGTACCATCTTCTAAATTTTCAATGAGTTCAGTCTTAAACGGATTATTCTTATATAACTCCAATGCCTCAGATTTAGAAGCGCTTCTCATTTTAAATTCGTGTTTTCCACGTGCTATCTCCAACATCTTGTTTTCAATCGTCTTAAAATCCTTATCAGACAATACAGCTTCACCAAAATCAACATCATAGTAAAAACCGCGATCAATAGCAGGACCAATAGTTAATTTAGCATTAGGATACAGTTCCTGTATAGCTTGCGCTAAAACATGAGCACTAGAATGCCAAAAAGCTTGTTTTCCTTTATCATCACTCCATGTATACAATACAAGTAAACCATCTGTGGTTAATGGTGTTACTGTTTCAACGGTATCACCATTAAAACTAGCAGAAATCACATTTCTTGCTAAACCTTCACTAATGCTTTTTGCAACATCCATAGCTGTAGAGTTCGCCTCAAACGATTTTACACTTCCATCTGGTAAAGTAATCTGTATCATATATTAATTTAAATTCAGGCAACAAATATAATAGGTTACAAATTCCCAAGCAATTCCTTTAGATAAATAATCACCTTTAAGATTTAACTTTATTGTCACCCTACCAGACGCCCAAAAAAAGTTACGCTTATTACCAACCTTAAAAATTCAACTTAACCTAGAAGGATAACTACAATAGCATTTTAAATTAGGTTTAGTGTTCACTTGATTTTTTTAATAAACGCAGCATCTATTTTTTTAGCAAACCTGTAGTAGCATATGAGTAGCATATGAGTAGCATATGAGTAGCATTTTAGGCTATATAGTCTTAGGTATTTAAACCCACAGGCCCTACCTAGCGAACCAATGTAGCATCTGGCACACCAACATTTTATTAAATTACTATAAAAATCAATAGTAATTTAGCAATAGGGGGATATATAATAAGGACAAAATTAACGCATTGATTTCAAATTATTTTCATTTATAAGTTATTGAAAACAAGCTCATCAAGCGATATAAAAAAAAAGATTAAAAAAAGATATAAAAAA